>JACXTT010003038.1_pt1 | contig 26262 bp, 26 predicted proteins | sample 9270951 | NCBI WGS metagenome assembly JACXTT01 (sample SAMN15532306, study PRJNA645909) | rock metagenome | isolation source: weathered quartz diorite | place: Puerto Rico | collected 2017-06-21
AGCCCCGTAGGGGCGGCACAATCGATTTGTATCGTCCCTAACGGGACTGGATTCCTCCCGCAATCGTGTTCCACGGGCTGCGCCCGTGGCTAGAATTGTGGCGCTCGCTGCGCGAGCTACGTTGGGCAACAGCCCCTGACGCCCGTCACTAGAATTGCGCCGCCGCTTCGCGGCTGAGTTGGGCAACACGTCTTGAAGGAAGGGAATATGCCTTAAGTGGGTCCACCGATGGGTTTGTAGCGGAGCGCAAAATTTCGTAGACTTTCCCCGCCGATTCTTTTAACGACAGGAGGCTGCAATGCGTGCATTCATCATTCTTTCGTTATTCGTGAGTCTCGCCGCCTTCGGCGCTGCGTCCAAGACGCTCGATATTTACGTCGTGGATGTTGAGGGCGGTAACGCGACGCTCTTCGTTTCGACAAGCGGTGAGTCGCTGCTCATCGATACCGGCAACGGCGGCGCGGCCGCGGTGCGAGATGCCGGCCGCATTATGGCGGCGATGAAAGATGCGAATGTGCAGCAGCTCGATCACCTCATCACCACGCATTGGCACGGCGACCACTTCGGGGGCATGGCCGAACTGGCTTCAAAAGTCACCATCAAGGAATTCATCGATCACGGTGGCAACGTTCAACCTGCGCAGGCTACGGATGATTTCTTAACAAAGATCTACCCGCAAATCTATGCGAAGGGCAAACACACGGTTGCAAAGCCGGGCGACAAGGTGGCGATAGCCGGACTGGATTGGCGCATTGTCGCCTCGGCCGGCGGACATATCGTTACTCCGGTTCCTGGCGGAGGCAAACCGAATCCTTACTGCGCCGCGTTCAAACCTCAGGAAGTCGACGAGACTGAGAATGCGCAATCAGTGGGGAGCATTGTGACATTCGGAAAATTCCGCGTGTTGCATCTCGGCGATCTGACTTGGAACAAGGAATTCGATTTGATGTGCCCGCAGAATCGTCTGGGCACAGTCGACCTTTGGATTGTTTCTCACCACGGGCAGGCGATTTCCAATTCGGAAGTTCTCGCGCACGCGATACAACCGCGAGTGGCAATCATGAACGATGGCACTCGAAAGGGCGGCCAACCGGAAGCCATGAGGATCATCCACTCGGCGCCGGGACTGGAAGACCTCTGGCAAATCCATTTTTCGCAACTTAGTGGGCAAGAGTACACGGTACCTGGAATGTTCATCGCGAACATGGTCGATGATCCTCAGCCCGCGATGCCTATCGCCCCATTTCAAGCGCCGCAGCCCGGGTCAGGCGCTACTCCTGCTCCGGTGCATAACGGGACGGCGTATTGGATCAAAGTTTCCGCGCAACAAGACGGGACGTTCACGGTGACCAATGCGCGGAATAACTTCAGCAAGACCTATAAACCAGGGCTGTAGATGTGAAACGCCTTTATTTGTGCCTCTGTGCCTTTGTGTCTTTGTGTCTTCCTGCGAGCGCCCAAATCAACTTATCAGGAGTATGGGATAACCTCGCCATCCTGCATGAGGACTGGCCCGACCGCCTGTTCGGGCCCGAGCTTGGCGACTACACCGGAGTCCCCCTCACAGACGAAGCGCGATTGCGAGCCGAGGCTTGGGATGCTTCTCTGATTGCGTTACCGGAGTATCAGTGTCGAGTGCATCCGTCGGACTACGTGCCGAGTTTTGCCGGCATGCGCATTTGGGAAGAGCGGGACAAAGACTCGCAACAGCTCATCGCGATTCACACGCACCACTTCGCTTGGGGAACCGAGCGAACGATCTGGATGGACGGGCGTCCGCATCCCCCGGACTACGCCCTTCATACGGCGCAAGGTTTTTCGACTGGAAAATGGGACGGCGCAATCTTGACCGTCTACACCACCCATCTGAAAGAAGGTTGGATTCGTCGCAATGGAATTCCGCGCAGCGATCGATCCACCGTTGTCGAGCACTTCATCCGGCATGGAGATGGAATGACGCTTATGACCGTCATTACCGATCCCATTTACTTAACCGAACCGATGGTCCGGACGCGGGAATATGAGTACGTCATCGGAGGCCAAATCGGGCCGTATCCCTGCGAGCCCGTCGATGAAATTGTTCGGCCGAAAGGTGTAATACCGCATCACTTGCCGGGAACGAATCCCTTTCTCCAGGAATTTGTCGAAGCCCACAAGCTTCCGCCGGAAGGTGCGCGTGGTGGCGCGGAGACGATGTATCCGGAATATCAATTGAAGCTTAAACGATGAAGTCCCTTTTTGCTGGTCTAGTTATCCTATTGTGTTTTGTTGGTATTGCAGGAGGACAGCAAAACCAAAACTTGAATGCGGCTGAGGTTCATGTGTTGCCGGTCCAAGGCAACGTCTACATGCTCGTCGGTGCCGGTAGCAACATCACCGTGCAAATCGGTAACGACGGAGTTTTGGTGGTGGACGCGGAGTTCGCGCCTCTCTCCGATAAGATCCTTGCGGCGATCCGAACGTTATCAAAGGGTCCCATTCGCTACCTTATTAATACGACGTACGACGCAGACCACACCGGCGGCAATGAACCGATCCGGAAGGCGGGGAGCACGATTGCGGGCGGAAACGTGGCTGGGGATATCCAAGATGCCGCCGAAGGGGCACAGATCGTTGCGCATGACAACGTGCTGCAGCACATGGCGAAGACCAACAGACCATCGGGCGCTTTGCCGACAAGTACGTTCCTGGGCGACCAAAAGAAGTTGTTTTTTAACGGGGAAGGCATCGAGATCGTTCATCAGCCGGCTGCGCATACGGATGGCGACAGCATCGTATTCTTCCGCCGGTCTGATGTGATCAGTACCGGCGATATATTCACAACGACGAGCTACCCGGTGATCGATCTGGCCGCCGGCGGAAGCATTCAGGGCGTGATCGATGGATTAAACCGTCTGGTCGATATGATTATTCCCGTGTACGGACAAGAAGGCGGCACGCTTGTGATCCCCGGGCACGGACGACTTTCGGATATGGGCGACGTGATCAATTGCCGTGAGATGACGATCATCATTCGAGATCGCGTGCAGGACATGATCAAGAAAGGTATGACCCTCGAGCAGGTCAAGGCTGCCCGCCCAACGCGCGATTACGACCCGCTGTACGGTTCCGTGCCAGGATGGACAACCGACATGTTCGTTGAAGCGGTCTACAAGAGTTTGAAGAAGTAGGGGGAAGATTTGTACGGCGGCTCAGCTCGCGCAGTGAGCGCAACAATTCTAGCCACGGGCGTGAGCCCGTGGAATGCGGTTTCCCAAACGATCCAGTCCCGTAGGGACGACACAAACATGTTGTGCCGTCCCTACGGGACTGCGCCTTCTCGCCTGAACAGTCCACGGGCTATGCCCGTGGCTAGAATTGTCTCGCCGCTACGCGGCTGCGTTGCGGCTTGTCTTTTACTGTTCATTCCATCCCTCCTCCTCGCCCAAGGTCGCGGAGCGCCTCCGCGTAGTCCGAAGGACGCTGCGTTGATCGACATGACCGGCTACTGGGTTGCGATCGTCAGCGAGGACTGGCGGTTTCGCATGGTGACGCCGCCGCGGGGCGACTATCCCGATATCCAGCCTCTCAACGATGCAGGAAAGAAAGTCGCCGATGCGTGGGAGCCCGCAAAAGACGAAGCGGCCGGCGAGCAATGCAAAGGTTACGGTGCCGCGAACCTCATGCGCATCCCGACGCGCTTGCACATCACCTGGGCAAATGACACGACGCTAAAAATGGAAACCGATGCCGGCACGCAAACGCGGTTGTTCCGTTTTGGGCAACCGGCGCCTCCGGCCGGACCGCCCGACTGGCAAGGGTTCTCGATTGCGCAGTGGGAAGCGCCTACGAGCCGCGGCCCCGGTGGTTCTTTGAAAGTTGTGACGACGCGCATGCGCCCCGGTTATCTCCAGAAGAACGGTGTGCCTTACAGCGCCAACACGGTCATGACTGAATATTTTGATATCGTGAAAGAGCCTACCGGCGAGCAATGGCTTGTCGTAAAAAGCATCATTGAAGACCCGCAATACTTGACTCGGAGCCTGATCCGAAGCACTCACTTTCGAAAACAAGCCGACGCGTCAGGGTGGAATCCCACACCGTGCAGCGCCAGGTAATCGAACAGCAGGCCACCACCCGCGACCATTGGTACGCCGTACTCGCATCCACAATTGGATGGACTCTAGATTCGTTTGATTACTTTGTCGTGGTGATGGTCCTTACGGAAATCGCGAAGGACTTCCACCGAACCAACGCAGAAGTTGCGCTCACGATTACGCTGACGCTTGCGATGCGGCCTGTCGGTGCATTCCTTTTTGGCTTGATGGCGGATAAGTATGGCCGCCGGCTTCCACTGATGATCGATGTGATCGCATTCTCTGCACTGTCGGTTGCATCCGGCTTAGCTCCGAACTTTACAACTTTCTTGATCGTGCGCGCGCTATTCGGCATCGCTATGGGCGGCGAGTGGGGTGCCGGCGCATCTCTCGTTATGGAAAAAGTCGCGCCGAAGTGGCGTGGTCTGCTTTCCGGCGTGCTTCAACAAGGCTACACGACGGGGAACCTGTTAGCCTCGGTCGCCTATTACTTGGTCGTACCTCATTTCGGGTGGCGCTCTCTCTTCTTCGTTGGCGGCGCACCGGCGCTGCTTGCGCTGTTCATTCGAACCAAGGTGAAAGAATCCGAAGTTTGGGAAAGGACGCATCGCAAGAACTGGAGCGATCTTTGGGTAACGATCCGATCGAATGTGAAGGTCTTCTTGTATCTTGTCCTGTTCCTCACATGCATGGGCTTTTGCGGACATGGTACTCAGGACATGTATCCGACATTCTTGAAGACGCAGCGCGGTTTCTCGGCACAAGGTGCTGCCGTCATGACGATGATTGCCAATCTCGGCGCGCTTACCGGCGGTATTCTCGTCGCGATGACTTCCGATCGCATCGGACGACGACGATCCATTGCGAGTGGATTGTGTTTCGCCATTCTCGTCATTCCTCTTTGGGTTTTCTCTCCGGTGACTGCGATGCTGGCTGCCGGTGCTTTTTTCATTCAATTTGGCGTGCATGGCGCTTGGGGCGTCGTACCGGCGCACATCTCTGAGTTGGTGCCCGACCAGATCCGCGGCTTCATGCCGGGTTTTGCTTACCAGTGCGGCATTTTCTTTGCAGGGAGCATCACCTATCTTCAGGCTATATTCGGCGAAGCGACGAACTACTCGAATGCAATGGCACTGACCGCGGTCGTTGTGTTTGCGCTGACTGCGGTGGTAGCGTCAATGGGACCTGAGAAAAAAGGCGTCGTCTTCGGGGTCCAGGCGTAGGCGCGCCTACAGCTGGATCGTTTCGTCCCGGCCGGGGCCGGTCGAGATCATATTGAGAGGAACTCCTAAATAGGCGGAGAGGAATTTCAAATAATCTTGCGCGGCCGTCGGAAGGTCCGACCACTCCTTCTTTCCGTCCAGAGACTGTTTCCAGCCGCGAATGTTTTTGTACACGGGCTCGATTTTTGCCAGGACTGCAGCATCGGCCGGAAATTCTTTCAACACAGAACCCTTGTACCGGTAGTCGACGCAGAATGGAATCTCATCAAACGCATCGAGAACGTCGATCTTGGTGATAACGACTGAATCGAGCGCGTTGATCATCGTTGCGTAACGCGCGGCGGGACCATCAAACCAGCCGCACCGTCTCGGACGGCCTGTGGTGGAACCGTACTCGTTTCCGCGTGTACGAAGTAGTTCGCCCGAGACGTCGTGGCACTCCGTCGGGAAAGGTCCGGCTCCGACGCGGGTCGTGTACGCTTTCGAGACGCCGATAACTCCGTGTACATGTTTCGGGGAAATGCCGAGTCCGGTCGCGACTCCACCTGCCGCAGCGTTCGACGAGGTGACAAACGGAAACGTCCCGTGATCGACGTCGAGCAATGTTCCTTGAGCCCCTTCGAATAAAATGGATTTCCCGTCGCGAATCAGTTCATTCAACATGACGGACGTGTCGATCACCAATGGCCGGATCTTCTCTCCGTATCGCACGTAGGCCTCGCAGATCGGTTCGCAGTCGATGGTCTGCGGATACTTGAGTGCTTCGAGTACTCGATTCTTCTCCACCACTTGAACGCGAATCTTTTCCGGAAGAGTTGACCGATCCAGCAAGTCACAAACGCGGAGTCCGCGCCGGGCCACTTTATCTTCGTATGCGGGGCCAATGCCGCGGGACGTTGTGCCGATTCGCCGCTCGCCGAGCTGCTTTTCGATCGCCGCTTCAAGCACGCGATGATAGGGAAGTATCAAATGGCAGCGGTTAGAGACGAAGAGCCTTCCCTTGACTGAAATAGACAAGGCGGTTTGAATGGCCTCCGACTCTTCGAGCAGCGCGAGTGGATCCAAAACCACGCCGCCGCCGATGACGCACTTCACACCCGCTTGAAAGATTCCTGAAGGGATCAGATGAAGAACGTGACGGCGATTGCCAACGCTCACAGTGTGGCCGGCGTTATGGCCGCCTTGGTAGCGGGCGACACAGTCGAAATCGCGGGAAAGGATATCGACGATCTTTCCCTTTCCCTCGTCGCCCCATTGAACGCCAACGACTGCGAGGTTCTTTTTCACTACAAATGTTTATCTAGCGCTTTGGTGATGACGCTCTTGTCGACGGCGCCGACAATTTGTTCCTTCACTTGGCCGTCTTTGAAAACGAGCAGGGTTGGAATGCCTCGAACATTGAAGCGCGAGCCGGTCGCGAGATTGGCATCGACATCGAGTTTACCGACTTTAACGCGTCCCTTGTATTCTTCAGCGATTGCATCGATTGTTGGAGCTATCGCGCGGCACGGTGCACACCAGGCGGCCCAAAAATCCACTAAGACCGGTGTGTTCGACTTGACCACTTCGGATTCGAAGTTGTTATCCGTGATCTCTATCGTATTAGCGCCCATGAATCCTCCAAAAAAAATTTTACACTAGTACGTCAATCTTCGGAGGCGGCTCCTCTTCCAATTTGCCATTGGGCTTGTATACGAGACCCGATGAAATTTTTTCTTTCTTTCGCGATTGCTGGCGCTTTTGCGGATGTTCACGATCGTCATGGGACGTGTGCTCCACAATTCTCGGCGTACCCTCAATCGGCCGGATCTCCATACGCGGTCTCCTATCTATCGGTCTATCGGCACATCGAGCCGCAGCCTTTAGCAAATTCCGGGACGGTTGCGTCGTTTCCCTAATTCGCAACCCAGAATTAGGGAAACGAAGCAACCGTCCCGGAATTTGTTTATGATCTTTGCATGTCGTTTACTTCAAGCAGAAACCGGCGGTCCAGCCGCATTGTTATCAGTGGTTTTGGCTGTGTGACTCCGCTTGGGAATTCGCGCGACGAATTGTGGGATGGGTTTCGAAAAGCGAGAAGCGGCATTGGCCGCATTTCTGCTTTTGATCCATCGTCCTTTCCGGTTCAGATTGCCGGCGAAGTCCGCGGCATCGATCCGTATGACTACTTCCATGTGAAAGAGCGCCCGCACGTTTCGCGTGCCGCTGCGCTGGCGATTGCGGCATCGCGACAAGCCCTCGAAGATGCGAAGCTGAATCCGGAGTTACTCACGGTCGACGAACGCCGGCGCATTAGCGTTGTGTTGGGCAGCGGTGGCGGCGGTCTCGAATTTACGGAACGCCAATATGCCCACTGGTATCGTGGGGAGCCGAAGAAGGCGAGCGTGTATACGATTCCGACTTCGACAATCGGAACGCTCAGCAGCGAGATTTCGATGGCATTCCGGCTTCATGGTGCGAGCCATTTGATCTCGACCGGTTGTACGAGTTCGACGGATGCTTTGTTCTACGCATGCGATGCCGTCATCAGCGGGCGGACCGATATTGTCGTGACCGGCGGCGTGGACGCTCCGCTCGCACCGGGCATTCTGGCTGGATTCTGTTTGATGCGCATTTTGACGGAATCTTGGAACGATCGGCCGGAAGGCGGATCCCGGCCGTTTTCCAAGGACCGCGACGGGTTCGTCCTCGGGGAAGGCGCGTGGATTTATGTCGTGGAAATGGAAAGCTCGGCGAAGGCACGCGGAGCGCGGATTTACGCAGAAGTGTTGGGATATGCCTCCACCTGCGATGCGCACCACCGCGTTCGTTTGGATGAATCGGGAATTGAACCGGCGCGGGCCATGGAGCTTGCGATTGCCGATTCAGGTCTGTCTATAGGAGAGATCGATTACGTGAACCTTCACGGAACCTCAACGCCGCTCAACGATCGGATTGAGACACGGGCCATTAAGCATTGCTTCAAAGAGCACGCCACGCGGATTCCAATGAGTGCGACGAAATCGATGGTCGGCCATCCCCAAGGCGCAAGCGGCGCGGCCGGAGTAAGTGCGGTCTTGTTCGCCCTGCGTGAGAATGTTATACCGCCTACTTTGAATCTTGATAATCCGGATCCCGAATGTGATCTCGATTACGTGGCGCACACGGCGCGCCAGGCGTCCGTTCGCTACGCGCTGTCGAATTGCATTGGTTTTGGCTCGAAGAACTCAGCGATTGTTTTGGGCAATGTTCCATAGCTTTCGCGAACGCGCGGATGAACCGGAGATCATGGATGACCTCAACCAACCTGAAGGGGAATTCGCCGTGGCGTATCGTGAACTCGAAATCATCAACCGTCGGCTCGGAGGTGTTCACGCGATAGAAAGATTTCTGCCGGCGGGCTCGAATCTGCTGCTTCTGGACGTAGCGGCCGGCGCATGCGATGTAAGCGAGGCCCTGATTCAAAAGAGGTCATGCCGCATCGTGGTGCTCGATCTCAATGCAAGAGGATTGAAGTTGGCGGGCGAGTCCTGGCCGGTGGTGGGTGATGCCGTCGAGTTGCCTTTTCGTGACGGCACTTTCGATATAGTGATGGCATCGCTGTTTTTTCACCATTTGTCCAATGACAATTGCGTTCGAGTGCTCAAACAGATGTGGCGGATTGCGAGACGGCGAGTCCTGGTAAATGACTTGCATCGGCATGCTGTGGCGTACTTCTCCATTCGCGCGCTCACGGCGCTCTTCAGCCGGAGCAGAATGGTGCATCATGACGCGCCCGTGTCGGTGCGGCGGGCATTTCGACCGGTGGAGATTTTGGAAATCGCAACGCGCGCCGGCGTTCCTGCCCGCGTCTATCGTAGTTTTCCGTACCGGTTGGTTTTGGTGGCGGACAAATGATGAATCACGACGTCGTTATCATTGGCGGCAGTTTAGCTGGTGCAGCGTGTGCGCGTGAGTTGGAGCGTCTTGGAATCGATGCGATTGCACTCGAACGCGATCGTTTTCCGCGACGGAAAGTTTGCGGTGGTTTTTTGTCGGCCGGCGCCGTGGAATCCATTCAGCGTCTCGGATTGTTGCATGAAGTATTGAATGCCGGCGCGGTTGAAGTGAAATGTGCTCGCGTGCGCGCAAAAGGTATCGACGTCGAAATTCCGTTTGAGCGTCCGGGCTTGGGGATCTCGCGGCGCACTTTGGACGAAATCCTCGCCTGTGGAGCCCGCGTGCAACAGGGGCACCATGTATACGAGATCGAGCGGTCCAACGGAAGTTTCATTGTTGATGGGATACGTTGTTTGGTTGTGATTGATGCTTCGGGGAAGCTTGGACGATTTACAAACCGCGAGCGCGTGGACGAATTCGGAATCCAATATGAGCAACCGCAGGCTGTCGGTTCTGCATTGGAGTTCTCTTTTTTTGAGGATGGATACGGCGGATCTGTTTCCGTTGAGGGCGGCCGGTCGAACGTTTGTTTCCTTATCAAGAAGCATGCATTAGAGAAGTACCTTCACAATCCCGACTGTCTGGTGACCGGACCGCTTGCTTACGATAGACTGCCTGGTGATTTCATTGCGATTGGTGATGCTGCTGGAATGTTGGATCCGTTCTGCGGCGAAGGCATGCGCCACGCGATGGACAGCGGCATGTTGGCTGCGAGTATCGTGGCAGCGGGAATCAAACGTCACGCTACATATGAAGAGATGAAGCGGCAGTACGAATCCGAATGGGAACGCCGATGGGCGTTCAAACGCGCTGTCGGCCTCGCATTGCGACGATATGGGTTTAGAACGATGTTGCGCTTTGGACCCCCATGGCTTATCAACCGAATGTGGGATTGATTCCGCCTTCATGAAAGCGTATTTATGATTTACATCCTCGCGGCGATCGCGATCCTTCAAGGCATCGTCACTCTCCTCGATGGGATTCGTGCCGCACGATACTTCCGTACATTGCGGCCCGTGAATCGAAAGCCACCCGAACGCGTCGTCGTTTTTTGTCCCTGCAAAGGCACGGATTCCGAATTCGAGAAAACCATTCAATCCATCCTCAATCAGGACTATCCCGACTACCGCGCACAATTCATCGTCGAATCGGAAAACGATCCGGCATATGCAGCTCTCCGCGATCTTGGTGCGAACATCATCGTAGCGGGCCGCGCCACCTCACGCGGGCAAAAGGTTCACAATCTCGCGTACGCCGTCGAGAACTGCGCCGAGCGGGCTGATATCTATGTCTTCTGTGATTCAGACGCCCGCTTTCCTTCGAATTGGCTATCGCGTCTAGTCGCTCCGCTTGATGAGAATAACGTGACCACCGGCTACCGTTGGTACGTTGCCAATCGTTTCCACTTTCCAACATTGATGCGTTCTGCATGGAATGCGTCCTCGGTGAGCATCCTGGGGGACCACAACCGGAACTTCGCTTGGGGTGGGTCCACGGCCATCTACTGCGAAACCTTTCGCAGGCTCGACATCCTCGATGCCTGGCGGGGCTCCGTCAGTGACGACTACGCGGTTACGCGAAGCGCACAGCGCAATAAAACAAAGATCGTTTTTGTTCCGGAGTGTCTAGTCCCATCGTATGGAGAGTGTTCGTTTCGGGATCTTTTGGAATTCACCACAAGACAGATCATCATCACCCGTGTTTACCATCCTGCGCTATGGCGGATCGGCTTCGTCGGGCACGTCATATTCAATGTAGCGTTTTGGACTCTGCCATTCGTGCATCCGCTATTGTGGCTGGCGATATATGCTCTATCCACTGCGAAGTCGTGGGTCCGATACAGGGCAGTGGAAACCGTTCTTCGGACGCCGGTCTTGTCCCGGCACGTTTGGTTTTATATTCTGTCATCGCCGTTGGTGGCCTTGTTGTATCTCTACAATATGGTTGCCTCCGCGTTCAGCACTGAAATCGTATGGCGACAGATACATTACAAATTGGTATCCCCCAACGAAACTCACGTCTTTGGTGGCTCCGCCGCAAGCGAAAGCTGAACACGATCATCTTCTTCGTGACGTCACACTGCAACGCCACTTGTGAGACATGTTTTTACTGGGACGAGTTGAACCAGAAGGGCGATCTTTCATGGGATGAGATCGTCAAGCTCTCCGAGAATACGCCGCCGTTCACTGACCTGTGGTTCAGCGGAGGCGAGCCTACGCTGCGGAAAGAACTGCCGGAGATCATCGATCTTTTTGTCCGAAATAATGGCGTCCGCTACATCAACCTGCCCACGAATGGCCTGAAGCCGAATCGCATTTACGAAGTTGCCGAGCATTGTCTTTCGCAGAATCAAAATCTCGAGCTTCACATCAACATCGCTCTGGATGGCTTGCGCGAATCACACGACTTCATGCGCGGCGTGCCGGGGAATTTCGAGAAGGCTCTCGAGAGTGCGCGTCTTTTGCGCAGGCTGAAGCCGGCATTTCGTCTGCGATTGATCGTCAACATCAATACCGTCATCACGCGTGACAATCTAGATGAGATTCTCCCACTCGCCGAGTTGATTCGTGCCGAACGTCTCGCCGATGGGCACTACTTCAATTTGATTCGTGGAAATGCCAAAGATCCAGGCCTCAAGAGAGTCGAGCGCGAGAAGTTGCGCCAGATTTACTCGAAGTTGCCGGAGATCCAATGGAGCTATGCCGAGGGAATGTTCGACGACAGGAACAGGTTTTTCAAATGGATCAAGAAGGCAATATATGTGGGCACTCTCACGTTCCACCATCGGACACAGTTCCAGAATCTCGACCATTCAACGCGCTGGCCGATGCCGTGCACCGCGGGTGAAACCTCCGCGGTCATCGATTTTGACGGCCGCATCCGCGCCTGCGAGCTGAGAAAGCCGATAGGCAACCTTCGTGATTTCGATATGAATCTAAAGGTGTTTTGGGAGACGCCCGCACGGATTAGCGAACCGGACCGGATCGCCTGCGACCAATGCTGGTGCACACACGTGTGCTTCATTCATGACAGCCTGCGATACTCTTATAGGGCTATGCTGTCGCAAGTTCCGAAGAACTATTTGCTCCGGAAGGTTTGGTAACTGGAATGAAACCCATGAGAGTGCCCGATCTTCGGGCAATGAAAGAGCGCGGCGAGAAGATTGCAGTCTGGACCGCCTACGATTTCACGATGGCTCGACTGCTCGATCGCGCGGGTATTGACGTCATTCTCGTAGGCGATTCGGTGGGAATGGTCGTTCTGGGCTACGACAACACGTTGCCGGTAACGCTCGAGATGATGATCCATCACACGCGTGCGGTGAGCCGCGGAGCCAAGCGCGCGCTGATCGTGGCGGACATGCCGTTTCTCACATTTCAACTTAGCGTCGAAGAGGCCATGCGCAACGCCGGCCGGCTCATTCAACAGGGCGGCGCCGCTGCGGTGAAGATTGAAGGTGGGCGACAGGTTGTCGATACTGCCAAGCGGCTGGTGGATATTGGCGTTCCGGTTATGGGTCATCTCGGATTGACGCCGCAGTCTGTGCATCAGCTTGGAGGCTTTCGCCCCCAAGCTCGTGATCCAGAGGCAGCGGACCGTCTGATGAAGGACGCGCAGGTACTCGAAAAGGCGGGCGTGTTTGCGATCGTACTTGAATCGATCCCGGCAGATCTTGCGGGACGGATTAGCGCAACTCTGAAAATTCCCACGATTGGCATTGGGGCTGGTCCAGAGTGCGACGGGCAAGTCCTGGTCAGCTATGATGCGCTAGGCTTGTCGGACGTCGTGCCTCCATTCGCCAAGCAATACGCGCAACTCGGAGAGCAGATCGTTTCCGCCGCGCGTGCGTATATAGAGGATGTCCGTGCGGGCGGTCCACACCGTTAGAGAAGTTCGGGAATCCCTCGAATCCAAAAAACATATCGGCCTGGTTCCCACGATGGGTGCGTTACACACCGGACACGAGAAGCTCATTCAAACGGCGCGGGGCGAATCGGATGTTGTTGTCGTAAGTATTTTTGTGAATCCTTTGCAGTTCGGTCCAAACGAGGATTACGGGCGGTATCCGCGGACGATGGAGCACGACCTCGAGATGTGTGAGAGCAACGACGTGGACTTGGTTTTTGCTCCTTCTGTTGGCGAGATGTACCCACAGCCTCAAACAACGCTCATCGAAGTCGGCCGGCTCGGTGAACAGCTGTGCGGAAAGTTTCGGCTGGGGCACTTTCGGGGTGTCGCGACCGTGGTATTGAAGTTACTAAACATCGTGCAGCCGCATCGAGCCTACTTCGGCGAAAAGGATCTGCAACAGCTGACGATCGTCCGCCGAATGGTCGCGGACTTGAATGTTCCGACCGTGATCGTTGCCGTACCGACGGTACGCGAACCCGATGGTCTCGCCCTGAGTTCCCGGAACAAATACCTGAATGCGGAAGAACGCCAGGCGGCGCCTAACTTGTATCGCGCCTTGCTGGAAGCGGCGAATCGGATTCGTGCGGGCGAACGCAATCCCTCCAAAGTGCGAGAGTGGGGTCTCCCGATATTAAATTCGTCTCCACTGGTCCGCGTCGAGTATTTCGAAATTGTTGATCCCGACGAACTGCAACCTGTTCAGCAGATCACCGGACCTGTTCGCATTGCCTCGGCAATCTGGCTCGGAACCACCCGCCTTATTGACAACGTCAACGCGTAACAAAAAAGGTCAGCCACAAAGAAGCACAAAATTCACACATACCTTTGCGACTTTTGTGCCTTTTTGTGGCCAACTCCTCTTAAAATCCTAATCTCTATGAAAAGGGATATTCATGTGGCACACAGTCCGGATTCGGACGACGCGTTCATGTTCTATGCGCTGGCGACGCGCAAGATCGATACCGGCGACCTCAACTACAAACACACGCTCGGCGATATCGAGACGCTGAACCGGAAAGCCATGAATGGCGAGTACGAAGTTTCGGCGGTTTCATTTCATGCCTACGCGTACATGGCCGATAAATACGCGCTCCTCTCGTGCGGCGCCAGCATGGGACAAAATTACGGGCCGATTGTAGTTTCCAGCAAACCGATTCGCGCGAAGAGTCTCGTCAACACGACGGTCGCGATTCCCGGCACACTCACGAGCGCATTTCTCACGCTCCGCCTCTTCGAGCCCGACATCCAATACGAGGTGGTTCCATTCGATGAAATCCTCGATGAGGTCCAGCGCGGAAAATATGACGCGGGCCTCCTCATCCACGAAGGCCAGCTCACGTATCGCGAGCTGGGTCTGCACAAAGTGATCGATCTGGGCGAATGGTGGCGCGAGGAGACGGGATTGCCGCTTCCACTCGGTGGCAACGTGATCAAGCGCGATTTGGGGAAACGAATGATGGAGCGCGTCGCGCATGACATCAAGAAAAGCATCCAGTACGGGCTCGATCATCGGGAAGAGGCGATGGCCTACGCGATGCAATTCTCGCGTGGTCTCGACACGCATCGCGTCGATCGATTCATCGGGATGTACGTCAACGAGCTCACGCTCGATTACGGCACGGAAGGCAAACAGGCCGTCAAGAAGTTGCTGCAGGAAGCCTATAAGAAGAAGATCATTCCCGAGCGCGTCGCATTAGAATTTATCTAATGGACAAAGAAGCTCGAAAAGAGCTGGCATTCCGGCTCTTTCATCAAGCCTACGAGCATCAGCGCAATAAGGAATTGGACGAAGCGGTCGAGCTCTACAAGAAATCGATCGAAGCCTATCCAACCGCCGAGGCGTACACGTTTCTCGGTTGGACTTATAGCTGGATGGGACGCATCGACGACGCGATCGCCGAGTGCCACAAAGCCATCGAAGTCGATCCGACATTCGGAAATCCCTACAACGATATCGGCTCCTATCTGATGATGAAGGGCCGAATCGACGAAGCCATTCCGTGGCTCGAACGCGCGCTTGAGGCTCCACGTTATGAAAGTTACTGCTACCCACACATGAATCTGGGCCGCGCCTTCGAGTCGAAACGCGATTGGCTCCGTGCGAAAGACGAATATAAAAAAGCTCTCGCCGAGAACAAAGACTACACACCCGCCGCGCAGTCGCTAGCGCGGATTCGAGGCTATTTGAACTAGTTCATGCCTCGGTCGCGTTTCATGCCCCTCCTTCGAGGAGGGGCTAAGAAACCTATCACCCCTGTCCTGCGTGGTGTCTTGTAAATCAGCGTATAGTCAAATTAGGAGCCAATCGTGCCCAATATCATTGTGATTGGGGCATCGGCCGGAGGTGTAGAGCCGCTACGCGAACTCGTTCGTGCCTTGCCTCCGGATCTTCAGGCAGCTGTTTTCATCGTGATGCACCTTTCACCGGTAAATCCCTCCGTACTCCCGAATATTTTGCGCGTGTCTGGGCGGATCAAAGTGTCCGCTGCCCTTGACTGCCAGCCTATTGAGCCGGCGCACGTCTGCGTGGCGCGGCCTAACCTGCATCTTTTGGTCGAGCCGGGATACGTGCGTCTCAGCCGTGGGCCTCGCGAAAACCAGCATCGACCGGCGGTCGATCCTTTATTCCGGAGCGCAGCGCGCAGCTACGGGCCACGAGTGATCGGCATCGTCATGACTGGGATGCTCGATGACGGAACTTTGGGTCTTCACATTGTGAAAGCGGAAGGCGGAATCGCAATCGTCCAGGATCCTCGCGAAGCCATGTACGATTCGATGCCGCGCAGTGCGATGAAAACCGTTGATGTCGACTATGTTTTGAGAGTAGCCGAGATACAGCGAAAGATTACGGAGATAGTCCGCGAGCCCTGGCACGCGGTCGAATTCGACGATGCGGCAGCGGGCCGTGAGGAGCAGGCTGGAATGATCCGGGACCATGTTGATGTCGAAACAGAACCCGGAAGAAAAGGCGAACGAGATCGCCTAAAGTGACATAATGTCGGCTGTCCGGAGAACACTCCCATGTCCAAAAAGAAAAAGCAGCCGAAAGCGCGCCGATCTCAGGTCAAGAACAATCCTACCGCGCTTGAACGCCAGGCGCAGGCCGCAGCCAAAACCACACAAACTGCTGCGCGTCCGAATTCGATTGTTGGTGTCGGTGCGTCGGCCGGCGGTTTAGAAGCGTTCGAACAGCTTCTCGCCGCCCTGCCGGAAGATAGCGGCATGGCTTTTGTCCTCGTTCAGCACTTGGCTCCAAAACACGAAAGTATCCTTTCCGAACTGCTTTCGAAATCCACCAGAATGCCTGTGGTCGAGGTTACTGAAGGTGTAGCTGTGCGACCCAACGAGGTCTATGTCATTCCTCCCAACGCGGACATGTCCATCATGGATGGTGTTCTGCACCTCTCGCCGCTTAGCCCGGATCGCGCGCGCCGTATGCCTATCGACATGTTCCTGCGCTCGTTGGCTGAAGACCAACAGAGCCGCGCAATCGGTGTGATCCTTTCCGGAACTGCTTCCGATGGGACACTGGGAATTCAAGCGATCAAGGCGTTGGGCGGCGTCACCTTCGCGCAAGACGACGAGTCCGCAAAATACAACGCCATGCCTCGAAGCGCCATCGCTGCCGGCAATGTCGATTTCGTTCTGCCACCCGAATCGATTGCGCGCGAGCTCACGCGAATTGCGAAGCACGTTCATCTTTTTGCTCCCGACGAGCCGGTTGAATCTGCAGAGACCACAACCAAAAACGAAACTCTGACTAAGATTTATTCGCTTCTTCGCAACTTCAGCCGCGTCGACTTCAGTTATTACAAGCCCGGCACCATCAAGCGGCGCATCACGCGCAGGATGTTCCTGCGGAAGATCGATAATTTAGAAATGTATCTGCAGTTTCTCCGGAAGAATCGCGAGGAGGTGGAAAACCTCTTCAACGACGTGCTCATCAACGTTACAGGATTCTTCCGCGATTCCGATGCATTTGAAAGCCTGTGCAAAGAGGCTTTTCCGTTAATGCTGAAAAACAAAACGCCGAATGCGCCCATTCGAATCTGGGTACCGGGATGTTCGACGGGAGAGGAAGCGTACTCGCTCGCCATTGCATTGTTGGAATTCCTGGGTGAACGCGCTTCAAGTCTCCTGATACAGATTTTCGCAACCGACATCAGCCAAGCAATCATTCAGAAAGCGCGCACTGGAATCTACCCGGAAAGCATCGCGATGGATATATCCGCAGATCGTTTGAAGCGCTTCTTCCAAAAAGCGGACGGCGGCTATCAGATTTCCAAGGCCGTCCGTGACATCTGCGTTTTCGCGAAGCAGGATATCGGCAAAGATCCGCCGTTCTCGAAGCTGGACATGATCAGTTGCCGAAACGTCATGATTTACATGGGGCCGCTTCTGCAGAAAAGGATCGTTCCGCTCTTCCACTACGCCCTGAATCCAAACGGCATTCTGTTCTTGGGTTCTTCCGAAACTGTCGGAGGCTTCGCCGACCTTTTCGTTTCTTTCGACAAGAAATACAAGATTTACGCGAAGAAAACGGGCGACATCCCAGTCAATTTCGAATTTGTTCCTCGATTTGATGCCGAGACTGAGGCGCCAAGAGGGCGGCACGACATAGCCCACCGGACCGATTTGCAAAAAGTTGCCGACCAGATGCTTCTGAGCCGGTTCGTTCCAGCCAGCGTAGTGGTCAATGAAAAACTCGATATTGTCCAATTCATAGGTCAAACCGGACGATTCCTGGATCCAACGCCCGGCGATGCCACGCTGAATCTTTTGAAACTAGTTAAAGGCGGTTTGCAACTCGAACTCCGCCTTGCGTTTCAAAGAGCGAGGCGCACGGGCTCAACCCGGAAAGAGGGTGTGCTTGTCGAACTGGACGGCACGCTGAGGACTGCGAATTTCGAGATTCTTCCGGTCAAGAACAACGGAAAAGAACGCTACTATCTGATTGTTTTCGAAGAAGGAAAGCCACTACAAAAAACAACCGCAGGAAAGCCGGAGCCTCGGGTGAGAAAAGGAGAAGTGAAAGCTTCGGACGTTGAGATCGAAAACGCGCACCTCAGGGAAGAACTGGATGCGACCCGAGAATATCTGCAATCCATCATCGAAGAGCAGCGAACGACAAACGAAGAATTGAGATCGGCGAACGAAGAGATCCAATCGAGCAATGAAGAATTGCAGAGCATTAACGAAGAACTAGAAACGGCGAAAGAAGAACTGCAATCGACCAATGAAGAGCTGACGACCGTCAATGAAGAATTGCAGAACCGAAACGATGAGTTATCGCGAGTAAACAACGACCTGAATAATCTGCTGAGCAGCGTCAACATTCCGATCGTCATGCTGGGGAATGATCTCCGTATTCGCAGATTTACTCCTGTGGCTGAAAAGGTGATGAACCTCATCCCCGCCGATGTGGGGAGACCGATTACGGACATCAAGTCGAACCTTCGCAACACCGACCTGCGGCAGTTAATTACTCACGTTATCGATTCGCTGGAGATCCAGGAAAATCAGGTTGAAGACGGCAATGGAAGATGGTATTCCATGCGTATTCGCCCCTACCGAACGCTCGATAACAAAATCGATGGCGTTGTTATCGTTCTTATTGATTTGGAGCAGCGCCTGAGTCCGAAACAACCATGAGGGAAAGTTACCCCACTCGTGGCCGCAGTCGAGCTTCTTCAAGGCGTGAACAAAAGCTCATCCGTCAACTTAAACTGATTCATCGCCACGCGAACACGGACGGGGAAGCTAACGCTCAGAAGCCTGAGATAGATCCGAATGATTTCCAAGCCTTGGAGCAGTTTCATGATCTCTATGACCTGGCGCCTATCGGTTTCTATACCCTGGACCGCCAAGCGAAGATCTGTGAGCTGAATGAAAAAGGGGCCAAACTGTTAGGTTTTCCGGATAAATGGCTTATCGGTAAACCATTCGTCGTGTTTATCGCGAGACAGGATATCCAGCGATTTCTCGATTTGTTGAGGGAATCCATCAAAAATCCGGAGCCGCGGACAATCGAGGTGGACATGTACGTGGGTGACGACAGGACGCTGCCCGTGCAAATCTCGCTGACCACCGCGTCAGACGGACCAACGATCCTTCACAGGATCACTGTTGTCGATTTGACGGACTTTCGTAAGACCGAGAAGCTGCTTCAAGAGTCCGTATCGAATTGGTATTCATTGGTTCACAACGCGCCCGACACCATCATGACTGTGAACGCAAACGGCCGGATCAATTTCGTCAATCGGCCCGTCTGGGGCTACTCGAGCAAGGCGCTGGTTGGGACGAACATCCTCGATTACGTTCCGGAGGATGCGCATCCGCAGGTGTTCCGGTGTCTCGATCAGGCGTTCAGGTTTAACAGGCGGATGATCTGCGAGATTAGCGGAGCCGGTGGTGCCTGGGACAGTTGGTTCAGTTTTAGCTTCGGTTCCCCTCATCCGTCCGCAGCGTTTGCCGGTGGCGCCTCAACAACAGCAACAACAACAGTAGTGATCCGCGAGATCTCCGAACAGAAACGTACGGAAGAGGCACTCCGCACGTCGGGCGAACAACTGCGGGATTTCGCCGCCCGGCTCGAAACCGTACGTGAGGAGGAGAGGACGCAACTTGCCCGTGAAATTCATGACGACTTAGGTCAGGCGCTGACGGCTCTCAAGCTCGACCTCTCGTGGCTGCACAACAAAACGCGAGGAGCCGCCGAGACCCGAGCAAGAATGAAAACGATGATCGAGCATGTCGATGACACCATCGAGCGTGTGCGAAAAATTGCATCGGAGCTAAGGCCACCGATTCTTGATGATCTTGGTTTAATTCCCGCCATTGAATGGCAGGTATCACAGTTCAGAAAGCGTACGCGAATCCGAACCGAGTTACTCTCGAATGTCGATGGGCTGAGTCTTCCGACGGAAGCCTCGGTTGCGGTGTTTCGTGTCGTGCAGGAAGCGCTCACAAATGTGATGCGTCATGCGAAAGCTTCCAAGTTGCGGATCAGTCTTGATCTCCTGGGGCATACCTTCAGGATTAGGATTCAAGATAATGGCAGAGGAATCACGCCAACCGAGAAAGACGACTTGAAATCGCTCGGCATCGTCGGGATGAGAGAGCGCATTTCACGGCTCAGCGGAGAGTTAAAAATCTTTTCCGAACCGGGGAAGGGGACCCGGCTCGACATCGTTATTCCCGCTCCAAATGATTAGAGTATGTGTGGTAGACGATCATGCAGTCGTGCGTGAGGGCCTGAAACGAATCATTGCAGAGAATCCTGGAATGGCGGTCACCGCCGAGGCCGGAGATGCTTTCGAGGCAATGAAAGTTATTCAGAGCGAACCATGCGATGTCGTGCTGCTCGACATCACGATGCCCAATCGGAACGGTCTCGATGTCCTCAAGCAACTGCATACCGAATCGCCCCGGCTGCCGGTGCTCGTCCTGAGCATGCATTCGGAAGATCAATACGCCGTCCGTGTCCTCCGCGCCGGCGCGGCAGGATACCTCACCAAAGAAAGCGCTCCAGCCAAACTCGTGCAGGCCATCCGAAAGGTGGTACGGGGTGGAAAGTATGTCAGCCCAACCTTGGCCGAGAAGCTGGTATTCGATTTGAATGCCGACTCCACTAAGGCGCCGCACGAGGTTCTTTCCGACCGCGAATATCAGGTTCTTTGCATGATCGCTTCGGGTAAAACCGTCACGATGATTGCCGTAGAACTCAACCTCAGCGTCAAGACCATCAGCACGTATCGCGTCCGCATTCTGGAGAAGCTCAACATGAAGAACAACGCGGAATTGACGCGGTACGCGATTAAAGAGGGACTGGTGGATTGATATTCATGCTGTAGTCGCGGGCTTTACGGGCGTGTTGCCTAACCCAGCTCGCGAAGCGAGCGCCACAATTCTAGCCACGCGCGTGAGCGCGTGGTCCAAAATGCACCCGGAATCAAGTCCCGTAAGGGACGGCACAAAGCACAGTTTTGGCCTTGTGCTGTCCCTAAGGGACTGGTCCGTCTATTTTCGATCCACCACGGGCTGACGCCCGTGGCTAGAATTGTGGCGCTCGCTTCGCGAGCTGCGTTGGGCAACACACCCATAAAGCCTGCGCCTACGGCACGTTATTGCCCTTCAGAAGGAGGGCAATATTCCAAAATTTCTTGTCCCTAGCCCTGGACCAGTCCTGTCCATCCACTCCTATATCTTGCGTGGGCAGTCCGAAAAAGCACAATATAGGGAGGGAGCACGCACATGAAAGAGGAAGTCCTGGAAAGAAAAGCCGATGGAAATGGCAGCCTGGCCGCGGCTAAAAAGGGCCTGGAATTCAGGCGATACTTTACCCGTGAAGGTATCTCGCCGTACGACGCGGTCGAATGGGAGTACCGCACCGCCGCGATTACGAGCGAATCCGGCGAAGTCATCTTCGAACAAAAGAACGTCGAAGTGCCGAAAACCTGGTCGATGACGGCCACCAATATCGTTGCCTCCAAGTATTTCCACGGCAAAAGAGGGACTCCCGAACGCGAAACCAGTGTGCGCCAGCTTGTCGGCCGCGTCGCCACGACGATTACCGGTTGGGGCCGCCAGGCCGGCTACTTCGCCGGTGAGCAGGACGCCGCAATCTTTCATGATGAACTCGTCCATCTGCTGCTCAATCAAATGATGGCTTTCAACTCCCCCGTTTGGTTCAACTGCGGCATTGAAATCCGGCCGCAATGCTCCGCGTGCTTCATTAATTCAGTGGAAGACACGATGTCGTCGATCCTCGATTTGGCGAAAACCGAGGGCATGCTCTTCAAGTGGGGCTCGGGAACGGGCAGCAATCTCTCTCCCATCCGTTCCTCGAAGGAACAGCTTTCGGGCGGCGGAATCGCATCGGGGCCGGTGTCGTTCATGAAGGGCTTCGATGCGTTTGCGGGCGTGATCAAATCCGGCGGCAAGACGCGGCGTGCCGCCAAGATGGTCATCTTGAATGCCGGCCACCCGGACATCGTCGAGTTCATCAGCTCCAAGGCGAACGAAGAGAAGAAGGCGTGGGTGTTGCTCGACAACGGATATGCGGGTGGTGTTGATGGCGAAGCGTATTCCTCCATCTTTTTCCAAAATGCCAACCACAGCGTTCGCGTGACCGACGAGTTCATGCAGGCGGTCGTAAACGATGGCGACTGGGTCACGAAATCGATCGTGGGCGGCGAGATCGTTGATACCTACAAGGCGCGGGATCTCATGCGCATGATCGCCGATTCGGCGTACATTTGCGGTGACCCGGGCATGCAGTACGACACGACGGTGAATCGATGGCATACATCGAAGAACACTGCGCCGATCAATGCTTCCAATCCTTGCTCGGAATACATGTTTCTGGATGACTCCGCGTGCAACCTGGCGTCGCTGAATCTGATGAAATTTGCGGATAAGGATGGCCGGTTCGATGTCGAGGCATTTCGAAAGGCCGTGGATATCACGATTACCGCGCAAGAGATCATCGTTGGATTTGCCTCGTATCCGACGAAGAAGATCGAAATCAATTCGTTCGATTATCGGCCGCTGGGATTGGGCTATGCCAATCTGGGCGCTCTATTGATGTCGCAGGGAATCGCTTATGACAGCGATCACGGCCGCGATTATGCAGCGGCAATCACCGCGATGATGACGGGCGAAGCGTATTTGCAATCGGCGAAGACTGCCGGGGAACTTGGTCCATGCGCCGGATTTGAAATCAATCGAAAGCCATTTCTTGACGTGATGCGGATGCACCGTGATTCGGTGAAGCGCATCAATCGCAACAACGTTACCGCGGAAATGTACGACACGGCTTGGAGCGTGTGGTCTGACGCCGTAGATCTGGGCGTGCTGCACGGCTATCGCAATGCGCAGGCATCGGTGTTGGCGCCAACGGGCACGATCGGATTCATGATGGATTGCGACACGACCGGAATCGAACCGGATCTCGCACTCGTGAAATACAAGAAGCTCGTCGGCGGTGGCACGATCAAGATCGTCAACAATACCGTTCCGGCGGCGTTGCGAAAACTTGGCTATGACGATTCATCGGTGAAAGCCATCGTCGAACATGTGAACGATAAAGGCACCATCGAAGGAGCGCCCGGCCTGCATCCGGAGCATCTGCCGGTTTTCGATTGCGCGTTCAAACCGACCAATGGCTCGCGGTCCATCCACTATATGGGACATCTAAAAATGATGGGTGCCGTGCAGCCGTTCATCTCTGGTGCGATCTCAAAGACGGTGAATCTGCCTTCCGCAGTGACCGTTGAGGAAATCGAGCAGGCCTACATCGAGGGATGGCGTTTGGGATTGAAAGCGGTTGCGGTATATCGCGATGGCTCCAAGCGGACGCAACCCCTCAGCACGAGCGCCACGGATAAGAAGGCGGATCCGCAAGTCATCGTCGAAAGCAGGCCGGTTCGCCGACATCTTCCTGTAGAACGTCATTCCATCACGCACAAGTTTTCCGTTGCCGGCCATGAGGGCTATCTCACGATTGGAATGTATGAGGACGGAACGCCGGGAGAGATCTTCATCGTGATGGCGAAGGAAGGTTCAACCCTGTCGGGCGTCATGGACAGCTTCGCAACAACATGCTCCATGGCGCTGCAGTATGGCGTGCCGCTGAAAGTGTTGGTGGATAAATTCAGCCATACACGTTTCGAGCCCTCCGGCTTCACATCGAATCCCCAGGTGCCGTACGCGAAATCCATTATGGATTACATCTTCCGCTACCTGGCTTCGAAGTTCCTTCCGGCTGACGAAGCCCGCGCTCTCGGTGTGCAGGTGGATCAACCCGCGCTTACGCCGCTCGCGGTGCATACACCGCCGGCCCTAGCGATTGCGGCCGCTCCGCCAAAGAAAGGCGCTCTCGTGGATATCGAAGACCGAGACGCCCCTGTCTGCTTCGAGTGCGGCTCGCTCATGGTGCGGAACGGCGCCTGTTACAAATGCCTGAATTGCGGGTCGACAAGCGGCTGCTCGTAGGAGACAAGCCGCCAATTACGCGAATTACGCAGATTGGGGCGCAAGAAATCGGACTTGAGCCTTCCCAATTCGCGTAATTGGCGTAATTGGCGGCTCGTTCTGTTCCTGATGCAAGCTGAGGTTCATTTTTTGACTCTCGGCTTCAAGGGTGATGGAAATGTCCCGCAAGGTGAGTTCGGCGTGAAGTAGCACGCGGCGTGACGCGACCTCTGTCCAAGTGGATTCTCGGAGTCCGCGGTATACAATGGGCCATGGAGACCCGCCATGATTGGCCTATTAGAGAGCAAACGTCAGGCAATAGAGGAAATGTGCGCACGTTTTGGCGTTGCACGGCTTGAGGTGTTTGGCTCGGCGGTACGTGAGGATTTCAAGCTAGGGGAGAGCGACTTGGACCTTCTGGTGGAGTTCAAGCCTATGGCACCGTACGCTCGAGTCGAGGCGTATTTCGGGATGCGAGATGAGCTTCGTGCATTACTGAAACGTGACATTGATTTAGTCATGGTCGGCGCGGTCAAGAACCGCTATATCGCTCAGGAAATCGAACGCACGAAACAGCTGGTGTATGCCGCGTGACCAGCGGGCGTATCTAGCCGACATCATTGAATCGTGCGAAGCCCATCCAAAACGCAACTCAGCATCTTAATCTTCATGGCTACCAAGAGAATCGTCTCGTTCGGTCCTCGGTCGAGCGGGAGTTCATTATCATCGGTGAGGCTGTGGCGGCGCTTGCCCGGATTGCGCCGGAGGTGTTCAATGCAATCTCGCGGGCGCGTCGCATCGTTGATTTCCGCAACCAGTTGACCCATGAGTATCGGACCGTCGATGACGCGCTCGTTTGGGCGATTGTTGAAACCGATGTTCCCATTCTTCGACGTGAATGTGCGGACCTCATGAATCCGCCCACATCCACAGATCAAGAAAGCTAATTTTCCTGTTTCTTGATTGCCGGTTGAAGTTCCGTCACCGCTGGCGGATGGAAATCGTAAATCTGCGATTTCAGGCCCGTATAGTACCAGCGCATACCGATATCCCGGGCTTCCTTGTACGCTTTTTCGGCATCCCAGTTTTGCAAAGCCATGCGATAAAGCGCAGCCAATGCGCCGGTGCGGTCGGCGCCGCGGCGGCAGTGGAAGAAGATCGGATAGTTGTCCTTGTTATTGATCAACTCGAAATATTTTGCGATGGCGCCGGGCGGGATTTGAGAGAACGGGCGAACCTCATCTAGGGGAATCCGGATGTACTTCATCCCCAACTGTTCTACCAGCGCCTCTTCAGAGTTGTCTTCAGCGCGCAAGTTGATAATCGTTTTTACGCCTTTTTCCTTCAAAAACTGAAAACCTTTGGCCGTCGGTTGCCCGCCTCGGTAAAGCCCTTCCGCCAAAATTCCAAAACGGGGAATGTCTCCCTCTCCAGGCTCTTCGAGGAAGGGCCGCGCAACCACTAGGGTGGGGAATAGAAATAAGAAGGTAGCCAAGCGAATCATTGGAATGTGGTTTGCACTTTCTTTATCGACTAGGAGTCTACGTGTCTTCGACGGACGCTTATCCGAAACGAAAGACGGCCCTCGATCGCGTTCTTTCTGTGTTTGCTCCGATTCATCGCGGGGAGGAATTGACTGCGCTTCTCCTCGCTGTGAATGTCTTCATCCTTCTAACGGCATATTACATCATCAAGCCCGTCCGTGAGGCGCTCATCCTCGGTGGCGCAGGCGCTGAAATCAAGAGCTATGCGGGCGCCGGCCAGGCGCTTTTGTTTTTGCTCATCGTGCCGCTCTACAGCGCGTACGCAAGCCGCACGAATCGTGTCCGAGTCATCAACGGTGTCACCGCGTTTTTCATTTCGAACCTTGCGATCTTCTACGTACTCGGCCGGATGCAATTCCAGTTAGGTGTGCCGTTCTTTTTATGGGTGGGCCTGTTCAACGTGATGTTGGTCGCGCAATTCTGGGCGTTTGCGAATGACGTCTACACGGAAGAACAAGGCAAGCGTCTCTTTGCGATTGTCGGTATCGGCAGTTCGCTCGGCGCAATTGTGGGAGCTCGTTTAGCCGGATGGATCTTCAGGCCGGTTGGTTCATTCGGGATGATGCTGCTGGCCGCGGCTCTGCTCGGCGTATGCATGATCTTAACGAATTGGAT
>JACXTT010003039.1_pt1 | contig 26255 bp, 23 predicted proteins | sample 9270951 | NCBI WGS metagenome assembly JACXTT01 (sample SAMN15532306, study PRJNA645909) | rock metagenome | isolation source: weathered quartz diorite | place: Puerto Rico | collected 2017-06-21
CGTGTCGCCGCCGCGCCTGCCCCGCTGCGCGGCGGGTTCATGCGGGCCGCGTGCGGATCGCGTTGATCTCGGCGCGAAGATTCTGCGTCGCCGCCCGCGCGGCGCTCGCGAAGTCATCGCCCGCCGAGGCATAGAGGATCGCGCGCGAGGAGCTGATGATGAGGCCGGTCCCGTCCGCGGTCTGGCCGGCCAGCACCGCCTGCGCCACATCGCCCGCCTGCGCGCCCACGCCGGGCACGAGCAGCGGCATGTCGCCGATGAGCGAGCGCACCTCGGCGAAGTCGGCGGGATAGGTGGCGCCGACGACCAGCAGACAGTTGCCGCGTGAGTTCCAGCGCCGGGCGGTGAGCTCCGCGACCACCTGGTAGAGCTTGCGCCCACCGACCAGGAGGTCCTGCAGCTCGCGCGCTCCGGGATTCGAGGTGCGGCACAGGATGATGACCCCCTTGTCCTCGCGCTTGAGGAAGGGCTCGAGCGCATCGCCGCCGAGATAGGGGTTGACGGTGACGGCGTCCGCGCCGTAGCGCTCGAACGCCTCGATGGCGTAACGCTCGGCCGTGTTGCCGACGTCGCCGCGCTTGGCGTCGAGGATCACGGGCACGCCGGGATGAGTCCGGTGGATGTGCTCGATGGTGCGTTCGAGCTCCTCCTCAGCCCCGCGGGCGGCGTAGTGCGCGAACTGCGCCTTGTAGGCGCACACCAGGTCCGCGGTGGCATCCACGATCGCCTTGTTGAATTCGAGGATCGGTGAAGGCCTGGCAGCAATGTGAGGCGGGAAGCGCTCGATTTCCGGATCGAGCCCGACGCACACCAGCGAGTCGCTCTTCTCCCAGGCGCGCCGCAGCCGCTCGCCGAAGCTGCTCATGCGACCCGCGTGCGCCCGCGCTGGCTGCGCTTCTTGAGGTGCACGAGCAGGATCGACACCGCCGCCGGCGTCACGCCGGGGATGCGTCCCGCCTGGCCGAGCGTTGCGGGCCGGGCCTCGATGAGCCTCTGGCGCACCTCGTGGGAGAGCCCCGTGAGCGAGCTGTAGTCGAGGTCCGCGGGGAGCGCGGTCTCCTCGTGGCTGCGCGCGCGCTCGATGTCCTCCTGCTGCCGCTCGATGTAGCCCGAGTAGCGCGCCCGAACTTCGACCTGTGCCCGTACCTGCTCGGGCAGCCGATCGTCGAGAGCGGACCACGCCGGCGCGCCCGCAATCTCGATCAGGGACTCGTAGGTGACCTCGGGCCGCCGCAGCAGCTCAAAGGCCGTGGTCTCGCGCGTGAGCGGGGCGCCGAGGACGCGTTGCGCCCACGGCGCCGGCACGTTGGCCGGCGCGAGTCGCACGCCCCTGAGGCGCTCGACCTCGCCGTCGGACGCCTGCCGCTTCGCCTCGAAGAGCGCCCAGCGCTCATCGTCCACGAGCCCGAGGTCGCGCCCCACGGGGGTCAAGCGCAGGTCCGCATTGTCCTCGCGCAGCAGCAGCCGGTGCTCCGCGCGGCTCGTGAACATGCGGTACGGCTCACGCGTCCCGCGGGTCACGAGGTCGTCGATCAGCACCCCGAGGTAAGCGTCGCTGCGCTTCGGAATCCAGGGCTCGCGATCCTTCACCGCCCGCGCCGCGTTGATGCCGGCGATGAGCCCCTGGGCCGCGGCTTCCTCGTAGCCGGTCGTGCCGTTGATCTGCCCCGCGAAGTAGAGCCCCGCGAGCGCACGCGTCTCGAGCGAGGGCTTCAAGTCCCGTGGATCGAAGAAGTCGTACTCGATCGCGTAACCGGGGCGGGTGAGATGCGCGTGCTCGAAGCCGCGGATGGTGCGCACGAACTCGCACTGCACATCGAAAGGCAGGCTCGTCGAGATGCCGTTCGGGTAGACCTCGTGGGTGTCGAGCCCCTCGGGCTCGACAAAGATCTGGTGCGAGGACTTGTCCGCGAAGCGCACGACCTTGTCCTCGACCGAGGGGCAGTAGCGCGGACCGATGCCCTGGATTGCCCCCGTGAACATCGGCGAGCGGTCCGTGGCGGCCCGGATTATGTCGTGTGTGCGATCGTTTGTCTTTGTAATGAAACAGTTAACCTGCCTGGGGTGCTCAGTGGCTCTCCCGAGGAACGAAAAGACGGGCACCGGGACATCACCCGGCTGCACGGTCATGACCGACCAGTCGATCGTGCGCCCGTCGATGCGCGGCGGCGTCCCGGTCTTCAGGCGCCCGACGCGCAGTGCGAGCTCCCGAAGGCGCGCGGCGAGCGCCTGCGAGGGCGCATCGCCTGCCCGGCCGCCGGGGTACTGAGTGAGGCCGACGTGGATGCGCCCGGCGAGGAACGTGCCGACGGTGAGCACCACGGCGCGCGCGGCGAAGGCAATGCCCGTGACGGTAACGACACCCATCACCCGGCCGCCCTCGACGATCAGGTCCCCGGCCTCCTGCTGGAAGACGCGGAGATTGGGCTCGTTCTCGATGAGCGTGCGGATCGACCGCTTGTAAAGCTGCCGGTCGGCCTGGGCGCGGGTCGCGCGCACCGCCGGCCCCTTGCTGGCGTTGAGCGTGCGGAACTGGATGCCTGCGCGGTCCGCGGCGCGCGCCATGGCGCCGCCGAGCGCGTCGATCTCGCGCACCAGGTGTCCCTTGCCGATGCCGCCAATCGCGGGGTTGCAGCTCATTTGACCGAGGGTCTCGATGCTCTGGGTCAAAAGCAGCGTCCGTGCGCCCATGCGCGCGCAGGCGAGTGCCGCCTCGGTGCCGGCGTGGCCGCCGCCGACCACGATGGCATCGTGCGTGGACGCAAATCGATTGGCCTTGCTCATCTCGATGACAACCTGACTGCCGTGCTCCGTGCGAGGGACGGGTATTGTATGCAACCGATGCCGAAAGTCGTGCATGCGTATCAACCCTAGGATGCCGGCCGCCGCCGTGCTGCTCGCGCTCGGCCTCGAGGCGGGCAGCGCGAGCGCACCGGCGCCCGGGCTCGCGCTAGCGTCGCGGCGCAGGACCTCGAGCGCGTGCGCGCCGCGCTCGGCTACCCGCGCATCAACCTGTACGGCACCTCCTACGGCACGCGCGTCGCACAGCATTACCTGCGGCGGTTCCCGCAGCGCGTACGCAGCGTGATCCTCGATGGGGTCGTGCCGGCGCCGCTCGCGCTCGGACCCGAAGTGGCGCAGGACTCCGAGCACGCGCTCCTCGATGTGCTCGGGCGCTGTGCCGCGCAGCCGCCCTGCCGCGGCCGTTACGGCGATCCGTCGACCGGGGAGCCCCGGCGCTTCGATTTCGGCACCGAGCAGCTCGCGACGATGCTGCGGCTCAGGAGCTACAGCGCGGACTACGCGGCGCGCCGGCGAGCCGCTCGGTGCTGGCGCTCGGGACGCTGAGCTACCTCGTGCTCCTCACGATGCTGATGGGGGCCATGTACCTCGCCATCGATGCCGCCGCCGGTGAGCGCGAGCGCGGCTCGCTCGAGCCGCTGCTGACGGTGCCGGTGCGGCGGGAGCTCCTGATCTTCGGCAAGATCCTCGCCACCTGCGTCTACATGACGCTGTCGCTGGTGTTCGCGGGCGTCATGGGCTTGCGCCCGGAGCTTGCACTGATGGCGGTGCCGTCCCTCAGCCAGCACTTCCTCATCACGAGCCTGTTGCGCGATGAGCCGCTGCCCGCGGCCTATCTCGCGCTGTCGGTCGGGTGCACGCTCGCTCTTGCTGCGCTCCTGCTCGCCATCGCGGGCGGTCTCTACCGCCGTGAGGCGTTGCTCGGCTGAAGGAGCGCGCGCAGGTCGGCGACGTGGCTGTCGGCGAACTCGCGTGCCTCGACCTCGAAGCGGTTGTTCCAGTAACCGCGCCGCAGCCACTCGCCTGCGTAGCGCGCGAGGGTGAGGGTGCCCGCCTCCCATTGCCGGATGACGTGGCAGTACTCGTGCAGCATCAGCCAGGGATTGGCGAAGAACTCATCGGCGCTGCCGCGCAGATAGATGCGGGCGCGGCGGGTGGTCGCGACCGCACGCCCGTGGGCGCGGGCGTACCAGGAGTGCTCGATCACCCGCACGTGGCGGATGCGCGCACCGAGCACCCGCTCGAGTGCCTCGCGCACCTCATCGGGCATCGCCGCGTCGCGTCCGCCCCTCATGAGCGCACCGCGTCAGGCGCGCGTGTGGATCCACCCCATGCTCGGCCGGAAGCGGAGCGAGCGCGCGGGTCCCGCCGCGATGTCCTCGGGCAGTACTTCGACCCCGGCGTCCTCGAGGTAGTGGCGCACCAGCTTGATCACGATCTCGCTCACCCCGCGCGCGTGCGGTGCCTCCGCGAGATGCGCCACGACGCGCGCCTGCAGGCGGCGCGCCGCGGGCGCCGCCTCGCGCAGCGCCTCGAGACAGCGGTGCAGCATCAGCAGCTCGGTGGCGAGCGTCGTGTCGGTCACGTCGGCGGGCTTGGACTGCTTGACGATCAGGCGCAGGTGCAGCAGCGCTCCGCACTCCTCGGCCGCATCGTACACGCACACCGCGATCGCCGAGCGCAGCTCGGCCACGAGCAGCGCCTCGCCGGAGGTGACCTCGAAGCGGTCGGGTGCAACATGGATTTCCGAGCCCGTCATATCGCGTTGTATACCGTCCCGGTGGCTGCCCATGCGCGTCCTCCTGTCCAAACTATGAACTGCCGCACGAAGCACGCGTAGAATATGCCAATGCGCTGCGGCGGAGCCGGGAACGTGCGATGTCTCATCGCGGTGCTGCTCGCGGGCGCTGCGGCCGCCACACCGGCGCGCGCCGAGCCGCCGGCCTCAACAGCGTCGTCAATTCGCGTCACCGGTGATGCCCGGGTCACCGCCAGGCCCGACCGGGTGCAGATCGACATCGGAGTCACGACGCACGCGGTGCACTCCGAGGACGCGGCGGCCGAGAACGCGCGCCAGGTAGATGCGGTGCTCGCCGCGGTGCGCAAGGTCGCGGGTTCCACCGCGGTGTTGAAGACCATCAGCTACTCCCTCAATCCGACCTATCAGTACCACCCGAACGGCGGGGAGCCGACTCTTACCGGCTACAACGCCGTGAACGTCGTCCAGGTGACGCTCGATGAGCTCGCCCGGATCGGCCCCGTGATCGACAGCGCGACGCAGGCGGGCGCGAACCAGGTGCAGGGCGTCCAGTTCACGCTGCGCGACACGGAAAGTGTCCGCGCCGAGGCGCTGCGCGAGGCCGCTCGCAAGGCAAGCGCCGAGGCGCGGGTGCTGGCCGAGGCGCTGGGGCTCAAGGTGGTTCGCGTCCTGAGCGTCGAGGAGAGCAGTCCGCGCGTGGTGCCGGTGCGCGCCTACATGGGTGCAGCGCGCAACGCCGCCGGCGCGGCGCAGCCGACGCCGGTCGAGTCGGGCACCCTCGATGTGACCGCCGACGTCGTGCTCACGGTGGAAGTGAGCCCCGCCTTACGTTAGGCTCAAAGTCTCGGGAGACGCTCATGACTACCGTGCGTCAGCTGCTCGATGGCAAGGGCCGACAGGTGTACTCAGTGGGGCCCGAGGCTCCGGTGCTGGACGCGATCCGCGTCATGGCCGAGCACCGCATCGGTGCGCTCCTGGTCATGAAGGGCGACACCCTCGCCGGGATCGTCTCCGAGCGCGACTATGCCATCAAGGTGATCCTGCCGGGGCGCGCGAGCAGCACCCCGGCGCGCGACATCATGAGCTCCCCGGTGCTGACGGTGTCGCCCGATACGACGGTGCAGCAGTGCATGCAGCTGGTCACCGACAAACGCGTGCGGCACCTGCCGGTGGTCGAGGGAGGGCGCGTGGTCGGCATGGTCTCGATCGGCGACCTGGTCAAGGCGGTGATCGCCGAGCAGCAGCACCAGATCGAGCAGCTCGAGAGCTACATCCACCGCTAGAGCGGGCCCTTCCCGAGCTCCCGCGGCCCGCCGCGTGCGCCGCGACTGCCGCGCTACTTGCGCCAGTACGCCGGCCGGAACAGCACGATCACGCTGAAGATCTCCAGTCGCCCGAGCAGCATCGCCGCGGTGCAGATCCAGGTCTGCAGCGGCGTGAGAGCGTGGAGGTTGTGCACGGCGCCCGGCGCTCCGAAGCCGTGGGCGGTGTTGTTGATCGAGGCGACGACCGCGCTGAAGGAGGAATCGAAGTCGAGCCCGGTGAGGAGCATCGCGAAGGTGAGGAGCGCCACGGTCATGAAGTAAAGGAAGATGAACGCCAGGACTGCGTGCCCCACGTCCTCGGGGACCGGCCGGCCGCCGATGCGCACCGTCGCCATGGCGGCCGGATGAATGAGGAGCTTGAGCTCCCGGCCCGCCTGCCGCGCGAGCAGCAGCGTGCGGAACATCTTGATGCCGCCTCCGGTCGAGCCGGTGCTGCACACGATGCACGACAGGAACAGCATCCAGTAGGGCGCGAACACCGGCCACTGCTGATAGTCCTGGCTGGTGAGCCCGCTGGTCGTGGCCTGGGAGACGACGTTGAAGGCCGCGTGGCGGAGCGACGTCATGAAGTCCCCGTACACCCCGTCCTGGGTGAGAAGCGCGGCGATGCCGACGACGCTCACCGAGAGCGTCACGAAGATAGCCTTGCACTCGGGGTCGCTCCGGTAGCCCTCGAGCGACAGCCGCCGCAGCGCGATCAAGTGGCGCGCGAAGTTGAGCGAGGCGATCAGCATCAGCGCGACCAGAGTGAGCTCGATGGCCGGTGAGTCGAACCAGGCGACGTTGCGGTCGTGGGTGGAGAAGCCGCCGAGCCCCACGGCGGAGAAAGCGTGGCAGACGGCGTCGAACCATGACATGCCGCAGATCCGCAGCGCCGCGATGCCCGCCACGGTGAGCAGCGCATACACGATCCAAAGCGAGCGCGCGGTCTCGGTGATGCGCGGCGCGAGGCGCTCCTCCTTTACCGCACCCTTCTGCAGCTGCATGCCGCCCACGCCGAGCAGCGGCAGCACCGCGAGCGCCATGACGATGATCCCGAGTCCCCCGAACCAGTGCAGCACGTGGCGCCAGAAATTCATCGACGGCGGCAGTCGATCGAGCCCGCTCAGCACCGTGGAGCCGGTGGTGGTGAGCCCCGACATGGCTTCGAAGAACGCGCGCGTGAAGGTGAGCTCCGGCAGTGCAAGCAGCAGCGGTAGCGCCGCGGCGGCCGACACCAGCAGCCACCCGAGCGTCACCAGCAGGAAGCCGTCGCGCGGTTTGAGCTCGCGCTTGAAGGGGAGCGTCGCGGCGGCGAGGGTGAGGCCGCAGCCGGCGGTGAGGGCGGCGGCCAGCAGGAACTTCGGCCACAGGTGATCCTCGAGCAGCAGCGAGCAGCCGATGGGGAGCGCGTAGGTGAGCGCGAAGCTCGCGAGCAGCAATCCGAGGACGTGCGCAACCGCGAGCACCGCCGCTCACCTTCCTAGCTGCTCGAGCGCAGGAACAGCCGCTCGACCGCCTCGAGGTGGCGGCGGTCGGCGAGGAACAGGATCACGTGGTCGTCGGCCAGCACCAGCGTGTCGTGATGCGCCATGATCACCTCCTCGCCACGCACCACCGCGCCGATCGAGGCGCCCTCGGGCAGCGGGATCTCCGCGACCATCTTGCCGACCACGCGCGAGCTGCGCTCGTCGCCGTGCACGATCGCTTCCAGCGCCTCGGCGGCGCCGCGCTTGAGCGCGTGCACGCGCACCACGTCGCCGCGGCGCACGTGCGCCAGCAGCGACCCGATGGTGATAGTCTGGGGCGAGATGGCGATGTCGATGCTGCTGCTCTCGACCAGCTCGGTATAGGAGGGCTTGTTGATGAGCGCCATCACCTTGTGCGCGCCGAGGCGCTTCGCGAGCATGGCCGAGAGGATGTTGGCCTCTTCCGAGTTGGTGAGCGCGGCGAACACATCGGCGCTGTCGATGTTCTCCTCGATGAGCAGCTCTTCGTCCGCCGCGTCGCCGTGCAGCACGATGGCGCGCTCGAGGAGCTCGGCGATCCGGCGGGCGCGGGTCGCGTCGCGCTCGATGAGCTTCACCTGGTTGTGCTGCTCGAGCGTGCGCGCCAGGCGGAAGCCGATGTTGCCGCCGCCGGCGATCACGATGCGCCGCGCCGGGTCGTCGCCGTGGCGCAGCTCGCCCATGACGCTCCGGATGTCGTTGCGCGCCGCGAGGAAGAAGATCTCGTCGCCCTCGGCGACCACGGTGTCGCCCTCGGGTGCGATCGGGCGGCCGTCGCGGTAGATCGCGACCACGCGCACCTGCACCTTCGGCAGGTGCCTTGCGAGCTCGCGCAGGCTTTGCCCGACCAGCAGTCCCCCGCGCCGTGCGCGCACCCCGACCAGCCGCACCTTGCCGTCGGCGAACTCGAGCACCTGGAGCGTCCCGGGCTGGTAGATGAGGCGCTCGATGTACTCGGTCACCAGCTGCTCGGGATTGATGAACACGTCGACCGACAGCCCGTCGACGCCGAAGAGCGCCGCCCGGTCGGTGTAATCGGCGGCGCGGATGCGCGCGATCTTGGTCGGCGTGCGAAACAGCGTGAACGCCACCTCACAGGCCATCATGTTGACTTCATCGCTCGAGGTGAGCGCGACGATGATCTCGGCCTCGGCGGCGCCCGCGGCCTCGAGCACCGAAGGGTGCGCGGCGTTGCCGGCGACGGTGCGCACGTCGAGCCGGTCCTGGAGGTCGCGCAGCAGGTCCTCGTTGATGTCGACCACCGTGACCTCGTTGGCCTCCTCGCGCGAGAGGTGGTCGGCGGCGGTGCGACCCACCTGACCGGCGCCCAGGATGAGGACTTTCATTGTTGTATCGCGCCCCCCTCGGACTCGCTCTAGACGGGCTCGAGATTCGCGTACTGCACCATCAGCCACTTCGTGCCCTGGCGCTCGAAGCTCACCTGCACGCGCGCATGGGCGCCCGCGCCCTCGACGTTGAGCACCACGCCCTCGCCGAATTTGCCGTGGCGCACGCGCGCCCCGAGACGCACGCCGCCCGCCTCCGGCTCCTCGGAGCGGAAGCGCCCGACCGCAAGCGGGCGCGACACCTGCACCCGCGGGCGCACCTCCTCGATCAGGTCCTCGGGGATCTCGCGCACGAAGCGCGAGATCTGGCCGTAGCTGTCGATGCCGTGCAGGCGGCGCTGCTCGGCGCAGGTGAGATACAGCTGTCGCATGGCGCGCGTCATACCGACGTAGCACAGCCGCCGCTCCTCCTCGAGCCCCTCGAGGTCGGTAAGCGAGCGCTGGTGCGGGAACAGGCCCTCTTCCATCCCCGCGAGGAACACCACCGGAAACTCGAGGCCCTTTGCCGAGTGCAGCGTCATCATCTGCACGCAGTCCTCCCACTCGTCCGCCTGGCCCTCGCCGGACTCGAGCGCCGCATGCGCGAGGAACGCCTCGAGCGGCGGCAGTTCGGAGACCTCGGGCGTGAAGCCGCGCGCCGCGCTCACCAGCTCATCGAGGTTCTCGACGCGCGCCTCGCCGCGCTCGGCCTTCTCGCGCCGGTAGTGCTCGACGAGGCCGCTCGTTTTCAGCACCTGGTCCACCTGCTCGTGCAGCGCAAGCGGGCGGGTTTGGACGGCGAGGCGCTCGATTAGGGCCTGGAAGCCGCGGATCGCGCCGCCCGCCTTGGCGCCGAGCGCCCCGCCGACGCCGCCGGCACAGGCCGCGGCCGCCTCCCAGAGCGAGCCGCCTAGGCTACGCGCATGCTCGCGCAGTACCTCGAGGCTCTTCGCGCCGACTCCGCGCGGCGGCAGGTTCACGACGCGCTCGAAGGAGGCGTCGTCGCTGCGGTTGGCGATGAGCCGCAGGTAGGCAAGCGCGTCCTTGATCTCCGCGCGCTCGAAGAACCTGAGCCCGCCGTAGACGCGGTACGGGACGCGCGCGGAAAGGAACGCCTCCTCGAAAGCCCGCGACTGGGCGTTCGAGCGGTAGAGGATCGCGATCTCGCTTCTCCGGCCCCCGCGCGCGACGTGCTCGCGGATGCGGTGCGTGACGAACTCCGCCTCGTCGCGCTCGTTGAAGGCGGTGTAGAGCTGGATCGGCTCGCCGCGCGCGGCGCTCGTCCAGAGCTTCTTGCCGAGGCGGCTGGCGTTATGGGCGATCACGCCGTTGGCAGCCTCGAGGATGGTGGTGGTGGAGCGGTAGTTCTGCTCGAGCCGATAGAGCTCGGCGCGCGGGTAGTCGCGGCGGAACTGCTCCAGGTGTCGCGCGCTCGCTCCACGAAAGCGAAAAATCTGCTGATCATCATCACCCACCACGAACGGGTCGCCACCGATCAGCGGGCCGTCGGCGGACTGGTGAGGCGTGACGGCACGGCTCTGCGGCGGCACGAGGAGTCGCATCCACTCGTACTGGATGGCGTTCGTGTCCTGGAACTCATCCACCAGCACGTGGCGGAAACGCCGCCGGTAGTGGGCGAGGAGCGAGGGATTGTCGCGCCACAGCTCGAACGCACGCAGCAGCAGCTCGGCGAAATCCACGACGCCCGCACGCGCGCAGGCTTCCTCGTACGCCGCATAGAGCTTGATGAGCTGAATGCGGGTGGGATCGTCCGAGTCCTTCAGCCGCTGCGGGCGGCGGCCCTCGTCCTTGTTGGAGTTGATGAACCCCTGCACCTCGCGGGGCACCCAGCGCGTCTCGTCGAGCTCGGCTGCACGGATGACCTTCTTGATGAGGCGCTGCTGATCCTCGGCGTCGAGGATCTGGAAGCCCTGGGCGAGGCTCGCCTCGCGCCAGTGCAGCCGCAGCAGCCGGTGCGCGATGCCGTGGAAGGTGCCGATCCACAATGCCTGTCCCGGCATGCCGAGCAGCTGCTCGACGCGCGCGCGCATCTCGCCGGCGGCCTTGTTGGTGAAGGTGACCGCGAGAATGCCCTGGGGTGCCGCGCCGAGCGCCTGGATGAGGTACGCGATCCGATGCGTCAGCACGCGCGTCTTGCCGCTGCCGGCGCCCGCGAGCACGAGCACCGGGCCGACGGGGGCGGTAACCGCGGCGCGCTGGGCATCGTTCAGGGGATTGAGGATCGGGGAGAGATCCATGGGGTTCGCGCATTCTACCGGGAAAGGCGCCGGGCTCGGCGCCCACGGCGCGGCTTCAGCTCTCCTGCGCGAAGCGCACCAGTGCCACCGCGAAGGAAAGCAGCACGGGGCCGATCACGAGCCCGAGGATACCGAACGCCGCGGCCCCGCCGATCGCGCCCACGAAGATCGCGAGCGTCGACACCTCCGCCTGGTGCGCGGTCAGGAGCGGGCGCAGCACGTTCTCCGTGACCCAGAGCGCCGCGGTCCAGCACGCGAGGAAGACCGCCGCGCCCCAGCGCCCGCTGAAGGCGAGGTACAGCACCGCGGGGACCAGCACCGCGCCTGCGCCAGCCGGCAGGAAGGCGGCGATGGTGGCGAGGACTCCGAACACCACGGGCGATGGCAGCCCGACGATCGCGAAACCGATACCGACGAAGATTCCCTGGATAAGCGCGGTCATGGCGGAGCCGAACACCACCGCGCGCGTCACGTCGGCAAGGTATCTGATGAGGCGCGCACGCCGCGCGCCCTCGACCGGGATGAGACCCGTCACCCCGTCGAGCATCGCGCGCCCGTCGCGCAGGAAGAAGAACAGCATGAACAACATCATGAAGAAGCCGACCAGGGTGCCGATGGCCCCGAGCGCGACGCTCCCTCCCATCGCGGCGGCGGACTTGAGCAGCGTCTGCAAGCCGTCGGTCATCCAGCTCTCGAGCTGCGCGGCGCTCACCCACGCGTTCTCGCGCACCCAGCCGACCGCCCCGCCGATCAGCGGGTAGCGGGCGAGGCGCTCGACCAGCTCCGGGAGAGAGAGCGCACTGTGGGTGCGCAGATATTCGATGAGGCGTGTCACCTGACCGACGAACGCCCCGGTGAGCACCGAGAGCGGCGCCAGCACCACGAAGGGAGTGAGCGCGGTGAGGATCGCCGCGGAGAGCGCGCGCCGGCCGGCAAAGAGCCGCGTGAGGCGCTCCTGGAGCGGATGCAGGGTGAAGGCGAGCACCACCGCCCAGCCGAGCATGCCGCTCAAGGGGTGCAGGATCCTGAAGAGAAGGTACCCGAGGACCGCCGCGGTCGCGATCAGGAAGGTGCGCCGGTAGAACTCGGAGGGCAGGAGCTCGGAGGGCATGGGTGTCAAGCCTAGCGGGAAGCGCGGGCTAATGCGCGGGCGGTGTGCCGGCGGTGTCGCCCGCAGCGGTTGCGAAGCGCCTGACGAAGGACTCGTCGGTGAGGCTCTCGAGGAATGCGATGAGCTCGGCGCGCTCGGTGGGCGTGAGTGGCGCGCGCGGCAGGCGCCGGTCGTAATGGCGGGCGCCTGCGGAGCGCGAGCGCGCCGCCTGGCTCGAATAGTGCTCGAGCACCGCCTCCAGCGTCGCGAAGCGCCCATCGTGCATGTAGGGCGCGGTGAGGGCGATGTTGCGCAGCGTCGGCACGCGCACCGCGTCCTCGCTTGCGCCGTTGCTCGCGAAGCTCGCCGGCCCGGTCTCACCCTGCACGTCGCGCCAGTTGCCGGCGAAATTGAAGCCCGAATGGCACTGGGAACAGCCCACACTGGGTGAGAAGAAGAGCGCCATCCCGCGCTTGGCCTCGGGGGACAGAGCGCCGTGCTCGCCGTCGAACACGTAGCGATCGAAGGGCGAGCGTCCGGAGATGAGCGTGCGCTCGAACGCGGCGATGGCCTTGACGATGTGCTCGAAGCTCACGGGCGCCGCCTCGCCGGGCCAGGAGGCGGCGAACGCGGCGGCGCAGGCGGGATCGGCGGCGAGCTCGGCGCTGAGTGAGCTCTCGCGGCCCGCGAGGCCGAGCTCGAGCGGGTGTCGATTCAGGAGCGGCTCGAGCATCTGCGCCTCCAGCGAGCGCACCGCTCGCTTCTTCCAGCCGAAGCTGATGTTGTAGGCGACGTTGACGAGCGCGAGAGCGTTATGGGGAAGTGCCTCGCCGGTCGCGCCGATGGCGACCGGACGGCCGTCGGAGAAGGAGCGCGCGGGGTCGTGACAGCTTGCGCAGCTGTAGCGGCCGCTCACCGAGAGCCTGGGTGAGAAGAAGAGCCGCTCGCCGAGCGCCACTTTGGCAGCCGACATCGGGTTGTCGGCGGGCACCGCGGGGGTCGGGAAACCGCGCGGCAGCTGCCATCGATACTGCGCCTGCCGGGGGCTCGTCGGCGCTGCGCCTGGCCGCGAGGGCGTCGCGGGCTCGGCTGCGATTGCGGCCGCGCCGATCGCCTGCGCGGCGATCAGCAGCCACGCCGCCCCGTGAGGCACCTCCCTCAGCGCCAGCTGGCCGCGGCGCCCTCGCGCGTCAGTGCGGCGGTCTGGCCGGCGATCTGCGCGCGCTCCTGGATCCACTTGTCGAGCTCGTCCAGCCCGGTCGCGGCGGTCGAGGGATTCGCGCGCTGAGCCGCCACCCAGCTCTTCATGGCGGAGAGGAGCTTTGCGGCCAGAGCGCGGTTCGATGCGTAGAGGTCGAGGTAGGCCTGCTGCGCGTCGGAGATGCGATTGAGCCCCAGGTAGGCCTCGCCGCGATACTCGAGCGCATCGGCGTAGCCCGGCTTGAGCGAGAGCGCCTTCTCGTACGCTGCGAGCGCCGCATCGTAGTTGCCGAGCTTGCGGTTGCTGTAGCCGACGTAGTTCCACGCCTCGGGGAGCGTGTCGTCGAGCTGCGCGGCTTCCTGGAACTTGGCGAGCGACTTCGCATAGAGGTCGTGCGCTTCGTGTCCGGCTTTGTCCTTCTTGCCGGCATCGCTCGCCTGCTCGGCGTTGGTCTGCGCCTTGTCCGCCTTCTTGACGTAGCGAACGCCGTCGTTATAGGCATCGCGCGCCTTCTGCTGCGGCGTCTCTTCGCGCGGCATCGGCATCGGCTGCGGCATGGACATGCCACCGCCGCCGTTGGCCCACGCGGCGGGGGCCGCGCTCGCGAGCAGACAGACTGAGAACAGCCGAAGCGTGGTGCGCATGGGACCTCCGATCCCTCACCCGGGGCGTGCGCCGCCGGGGGTGCCTATGCTGCAGCCGCCCGCGGCGGGCGGCAACTGCACACCGGGACGCTGGCGCGGCGACCGGCGTTCCCCGGGGACCTGCGCTACTCCTCGCCTGCGACCTTGCCGAAGCGGTAGTTGAGCCGCACGCCGTACACCCGTGGCTCGTTGATCGTGTGGCGAATGTCGTAGTTGCCGGGGTTGGTGTAGAGGATCGCGGTCTTGTTGGTGAGGTTGCTCACGTACATCTCCGCGAGCCATTGTGAGCCCGGGGCATTCAACCCGAAGCGCAGGTTCATCAGCGTGTACGCCGGCTGCAGCACGCGCGGCAGGCCGGTCGTACCAAGGCCGACGTGCAGGTCGTTCCACATGTCGCCCTTGTGGGCCAGGTCGAACTGGGCGTACCCCTTGAACTTCGCCGCGAGCGGGCGCTCGTAGCGCACGTTGGCGCTGTAGCTCGAGTACGGCACGAACGGCAGCCGCTCGCCGACGTTCGGCTGGAAGGCCGTGTAATGGGTCGAGATCAGGTGCGAGTCGGTATAGCTCGCCGCCGCCTGCAGCGACCAGTTCTGGTTCAGCTTGTAGTCGGCGTTCGACTCGACGCCGTAAATGCGCGCCTGCCCCACGTTGGCGATGAAGCTGCTGGGGGGGCAGAGGTTGGCGTCGTAAATGCTCGTCTGCAGGTCCCTCCAGTTCATGAGGTAGGTCGCACCGTTCCACAGGAGCCGCCCGCCGAGGCCGGTCGATTTCCAGCCGATCTCGTAGTTGTTGAGCGTATCGGGGATGTATTCCGCCGGTACCCCGTTGGCGTAGCAGCTGGGAGGATTGCCGGCGTTGGACCCGCCGTCGCGGAAGCCCTGGCCAAAGTCGGCGTAGAGCATCACCCGGTCGGTGAGCTTGTAGCTCACGCCGAACTTGGTGTTCCATTTGTTTGAGGAGCTGGGCTGCAGGCCCGGGGACACCGGCTGATAGGCGAACTGGCTGTAGGGAAAGGAGTACAGGGCGTCCGAATGAAAGTGCACGACCCCCGCTTCGACATTGAGCCTGGCCGTGAGGTCGAAGCTCAGGTCCGCGAACTCCGTGGTCTGCAGGTAATCCGAGCGCTCGGTGTAGGCGAACCACACACCGGGCGGGAGCGATGAGATGCCGGTACCGCCGCTCGCCGACAGAAACGCGGCACCGTTGGTCTGTAGCCCGGGCATGAAGTAAGTGCTGCCGGAGTTCTGGTCGCGGGTCTTCTCCCAGTAGAGCCCGGTGAGCCAGTGGAACCGCCCGCCGGGCTTGGACACGAGCCGCAGCTCGTCCGACCAGCGCTCGGGGTTGGTGTGGTATTCGTAGAACTGTATCGGCGAGTTGCAGCCGGTGAACGGGGTGCCCCCGTACGCCGGATCGCTCAGGCAGGCGAACCCCTCGTTGGATCCCGGGGGAGGTGCATTACAGGTAGTCCCGGTGCACCCGGCAGCGCCGTTGGTGAAAAACGGCGTATAGGACGGCGCGAAGTTCTCCATGTACTGCGAATACTCGTCCCAGCGGCGCGTCGGTAGCGACCAGTAGGTGCTCGCGAACACCAGATCCGCGATCCCGACGTCGCCTTCCACGCGCAAATCCCCGAGGCGGGCCTGGTAGCCGAGGAACTCGGGGCCGAAGCGCGAGAGGCTGCGGGGACCCGAGTTGATCAGATCCTCGTCCCAGGCGCCGAAGGCGGTCTGACGCTGATAGTCGTAGGAGAGCGTCGCGCTCCAGCGCTCGTTCAACACTGCCTTGAGCGCGACCCGTCCGCCCTCCTGGTGCTGGCGGTTGAAGTTGTTGCGGGCCCACGGGGAATTGTCCGAGACCGCCCCGTTCACCCAGGTGCGCGTGCTGGGCAGGTTATCGATGAAGCCGCCGTGGGAAGCGCTGAAGGCCGACAGGCGCAGCCCCAGCCGGCCGTCGATGAGCGGCACATTGAGAAAACCCTCGTAGGTGTAGTCCCCCTGGCCGTGCTGGATCTTGCCGCCGTCGAAATCGGCCCCGGCGCTGAAGGCGTTGACGTCGGGCTTGTTGACGATGTAGCGGATCGCACACGCCATGGAGCCCGCGCCGAAGAGCGTGCCTTGCGGGCCGTTCAGCACCTCGATGCGCTGGATGTCGTAGAGATGCAGGTCGGGCTGCACTCCGAACCAGCTCAGGGAGCTGTCGTCGAGAAAGAATCCGGTCGCGGAGGTGGTGGCGTAGTTCCCGTTGCTGCCGTCGGACACGCCGCGGCAAAAGAACACCTGCGTTCCGGGGCCGATGGTGTTGAAGGAGATCGAGGGCACCTTATAGGCGTAGTCGTCGAAGCGCGCGATGCCGAGATTCTGCAGGTCCTTCTGCGTCAGCACCTCCATGCTGATGGGAACGTCCTGGAGGTTCTCCTCGCGCTTGCGGGCGGTGACCACGACTTCCTGAAGCGTCGCGCTCGATGCTTCCGCAGTTGCCGCCACTGCCGGCGCGGGTGGTGCCGCCGCACCCGCGAGCGCGGCCGCGACCGCGAGACCGATCGTCGATCTCGGGGGAACCGCTGCCGATATTCTGCATGAGCGAGCGGCCGCAGCCGCTTTGGTTCTTGTCCCCATACAGCTTCCCCGTCGTCTGCCGTGGGTGGTGCGCCTGTTCAGCCGGCGCCCGAGCTGATGATCCTTTGGACCGGTACCCTTAGTCAACGATCGTTCAACAAGCGCCGTGCGCGCGCACCGCGCGGTGCCCGATCGCTCAGGCGAATCGATCGAAGGCGTTCCCGAGGGCGCGGCGCAACGGCTCCAGCTCGGTAACGAAATGTTGCCAGTGGCCCACAGCCGAGCTGTAGAGAGGCTGGCGCACCTGCTCGGCGCTCGCCGTGCGCACCGCGCGCCGGGTCTCGTGAAAGGCGAGACAGGCGCTCTCGAACGGCAGCCGGCAATGCTCGAGCAGCCGCCGGATGCCTGCCTCGGGCTCGCGCACCAGATCCTCGTACTGCACGTGCAGCACCCTGCAGGGGAGCACCGCGTCCCAGTGATCCATGAGTGCGAGGTAGCAGCGGTAGTAGCGGCCAAGGTCTTCCAGGTCGTAGCTGAAGGTCTGACCGACCGCGAAGTACTGCTTGAAGGTGCTGAAGCACGCATCCATCGGATGGCGGCGCGCATCGACGATGGTCGCGTTGGGGAGCATCGCGTGGATCAGACCGATGTGGCTGAAGTTATTGGGCAGCTTGTCGGTAAAGTGCTCGCGCCCGCTGCGCACGGGCGCGACCTGCTCGAGGTAACGGGTTCCCAGCGCGGAGAGTCGTGCGTGCGAAAGCTCGCGCAGGGTCTCGGGGTAGCCGTCGCGCCCGGGCGCCATCGCATCGAGCTCGCGCGTCACGATGAGGATGTTCGGTAGCTCCATGGTGCCTTCGACCTGCGAGTGGCTCGCGAGGATCTGCTCGATGAGCGTCGAGCCCGAGCGCGGGAGCCCCACGATAAAGATCGGCGCGCGGCTCGGGTCACCGGCGCCGGCGCGCGCCGCGAAGAACTCCCGGCCGAAGAAGGCGCGGATGCGCTCGCAGCGGCCCTCGAATCTCTCGATATCGAAGGGCGCATCGAGCCGGCGCAGCGCGTTGCCCTGCGCGTAGTGCGCGAAGGCCTCCGCATAGCGCCCGCGCTGCTCGTGAGCCTTGCCGAGGGAAAAATGCAGCTGCGCCTCGTTGGTGCGGGAGCGCCTGTCGCTAGCGAGCGCGGCCTGCATGGCCGCGACCTCGGAGTCGCTGAAGGTGTAGTTCTTGAGGTCGGCCAAGCTCCACCACGCCTCCGCCAGGCCCGGATCCATGGCGAGCGCGGCGTGGTAGGCGGCCTCGCTGTCGGCGCGGCGGCCGAGGGTCTTGTTGACGTGGCCGATGGTGAGCCGCAGGCGCACTTCCTGCGGCGTAAGAAGCGCCGCACGCTGGTAGGCCTCGAGCGCCTCCTCCTGGTGCATGAGCCGTGTAGCCACCGAGGCGATCGTGATCCAGGTCTGCGGATTCTCGGGCTCGATCTTCGCCGCATGGCGGGCGGCCGCATCGGCCTCCTCGAGCCGCCCCAGCGCGATGAGCGCCTGCGCGAGTCCCCGCCAGGCGAGCGGGAGGTGCGCGGACTGCTGCAGCGCGTGGCGCAGCAGCCGCTCGGCATCGTTGGGCACGTCGGCATCGAGCGAGATTGAGGCGAGCCCGCAGAGCGCCGCGACGTGACTCGCATCCGCCAGGAGGATGTCGCGGAAGAGGGCCTCGGCTCTTCTGCGATCTCCCGCCCCTTGCGCGGCCGTTGCTTCCTCGATGCGCGAGCGCTCCGGGTCAGTGAGGCGCGCGCGCTCGAACGCCGTGCGCGCCTCCGAGTAGTCACCGAGGTCGACGAGCGCATCCCCGTGGGCGAGCCAGGCGCGGTGATGGTGCGGGCTCGTGCGGAGCACGCGCCGCAGCTCATCGCGCGCCCGCTCGGCTTGACCGGCGCGGCGGCAGGCGCGGGCGAGATCCACCCGCGCGTGCTCGAAATCCGGCGCCGCGGCGAGTGCTCGCTCGAGCGTCTCGACGCTCTCGGCGATCTTGTCCTGTGCGAGCAGCGCCGCACCGAGCAGCCACAGGCAGTTCACCTCCCCCGGGGACTTCGCCTCGAGCGCCCGCAGCCACAGCTCCGCCGTGGCCGCCTGGCCGGCGCGCAGAGCCGCGTGCGCGCGGTGGCAGGCGTCCTGGAATGCGGCGGGAACATGCTGCGCGACCATAGGGCCCACAGGCTAAACTGCGCGGGGCTTCCGACCAACTCTCGCCGGAAACATTGTGCCGCTCAGATCCCTGCCGCTTGCGCTCCTTGCCTTCCTCGCCAGTGTCTCGTTCCCCCGCGCATCAGCCGCACGGCCCCTGAGTCCGGAGGACTGGTACCGCTTCCGCGACGTGTCCGATCTGCAGATCTCGCCCGACGGAGGCAGCGTCGCGTATCTCGTGACGAGCTGGGAGCGCGGCGCGGACGAGTCGCGCAGCGTGCTGTGGAGTGTGGATTGGGGCGGTAGCCGCGGCGTGCCGCTGACCCGCGACGCGAGCGCGTCGGAGCCGCGCTTCAGCCCCGACGGCCGCTACCTGAGTTTTCTCGTGGCGCGTCCGCACGAGGACGCCCAGCTCTGGCTGCGCGAACGTCGCGGCGGCGCGGCGCATCAGCTCAGTCACCTGAAGGGAGAAATCGTCGGCTACGCCTGGTCGCCCGACAGCCGCCGCCTGGTGCTGGCGGTGCGCGCGGGACATCCGCCCGGCAAGCCGATCGTGATCGACGACCTGGAATTCAAGCTCGACGGGCTTGGCTATCTCAATACGGACACCAACTCACACCTGTTCCTCCTCGACGCGCGCAGTGGCGCGCTCGAGCCCCTCACCACCGAGCCGCGCTCCGATGACCGGCTGCCGGCGTGGTCACCCGACGGGCGGCAGATCGTCTACGCGAGCAATCACCGTCAAGAGCCCGAGGCCGGCGGGATGGACGAGATCTATCTCATCGAGCCGCACGCCGGCGCGACGCCGCGCCGGCTAGTCTCGGTCTGGTCGCCGAATCGCCAGCACCTCGAGTGGAGCCCGGACGGTAAGCTCATTGCGCTCCTGCAGGGCTTCGAACCGCGCTACGCGCAGTACATCACTGACCGCCTGGCGGTGGTTACAGTGCCCGGCGGCGAGCTGCATACACTCACCGACCGGCTGGACCGCGCGGCCTTTTCGCCCAGGTTTACCGCCGATGGTCGCGCCATCCGCTTCGCGGTCGAGGACGATGGTCAGCAGTATCTAGCGCAGGTGCGGCTGGCGAGCGGCGCCATCGAGCGACTCGAGGCCGGCCCCGGCGTCGTGCACCAGCTCGCCTGCGCCGCCGGGCGGACGGCAGCCCTCGTGTCGAGCGATCGGGCGCCAGTGGAGGTGCACGCCTTCGAGCCGGGCGGATGGCGTGCGCTCAGCGCGCATAATCGCGCACTGCTCAGCGAGCTGTCACTCGGCGCGGTAGAGGACATCGCCTTCCGCAGCGCGGATGGGACCGAGATCCACGGCCAGGTCGTTAAGCCGCCTGGCTACGAGCCGGGGCGACGCTATCCAACGATCGTGTGGATCCACGGCGGACCCGAGGGACAGGACGATCACTCGCTGCAGCTCGAGGCCTACGGCCCGCCGCTCGAGCGCCAGCTATTCGCTATTCACGGCTACCTGGTGCTGGCGATCAACTATCGCGGCAGCACCGGCCGCGGCGCGCAGTTTGCGCGCACTATTGCGGGCGACTGGGGGCACAGGGAAGTCGAGGATCTGCTGGCCGGCACCGACGCTGCGATTGCGCGCGGTCTCGCTGATCCGGCCCGCCTTGGGATCGGCGGCTGGAGTTACGGGGGGATCCTCACCGACTATGTGATCGCGAGCGACTCGCGCTTCAAGGCGGCGATCAGCGGTGGCGGCAGCGGCGATCAGATCGCGATGTACGGGTCCGACGAGTACACGCTCGCGTACAACGCGGAGCTTGATCCGCCGTGGCGCAACCCCGAGGCGTGGATCAGGATCTCCTATCCCTTCTTTCACGCCGATCGGATCCGGACCCCCACGCTCTTTCTCGGTGGGGATCAGGATTCGACGTCCCGGTCGCCGGCGGTGAGCAGATGTACCAGGCGCTGCGCACCCTCGGCGTGCCGGCCCAGCTCATCGTCTATCCGGGCGAGCATCACGAGCCCGACCGGCCGAGCTTTCTCGTCGACCGCTACCGGCGCTATCTCGAGTGGATGGGCAAATACCTCCGGGAGCCACGCTGAGGCCGCGCGGCGCCCGCGCTCACCAGCGGTTACGCAGCTCGCGCAGCTTCAGGAACACGGTGCGCGCGTCGGGGCGCTCGCCGATGTCCGGGAACGCCTCCCGGAGCCGTGCGATGACCTTGGGATTCTGCAGGCGGAAGAAGGTGTTGATGCGCTTCTCCTCGCCGAGAGTGGTCACCTTCGCCGCGGCCGGGTCATGCCCGCGCGTCTCGGTGAGCAGCCGAACGGCGTCCTCATTGCCGGGCTCGCGGTCGAGCGTGAACTCGAGGTTGCGCGCCAGGTACTCGTGGCCCGGGTATACGCGCGTCTCATCCGGCAGCCGCGCGAGCTGCGTAACGAAGGTCTCGTACAGCCGCTCCGGATGTCCGCCGTTGTGGCAGTTGCCGGCGCCGGCGTTGAAGAGGGTGTCGCCGCTGAACAGCGCCGGCCCGTCCGCGTGCGCGAGCAGGCAGATATGCGCGAGCGTGTGGCCGGGGGTGTCGAGGCATTCGAGCTCGGCGCTGCGGCCGACCCTGATGACGTCGCCCTTGGCGAGGCCGCGATCCACGCCGCCGATGCGCGTGGCGGCGGCGGCGTGCGCCGCGATCTTCGCCCCGGTGGCCGCCTTGAGGCCGGCGTTGCCGCCGGTGTGGTCGCCGTGCTCGTGGGTGTTGAGGATCTGCGTGATCTCCCAGCCGCGTTTGCGCGCCGCATCAAGACACAGCTTCCACTCGAGCGGATCGACCGCGAGCGCCTCGCCGGTCTCCGAGCAGGCGATGAGATAGTGGAAGTTGCGCAGGGAGTTTCCCGACCAGATCCGCTCGGTCAGCATCATGCAGGCGTCCTTCTCGCTGTTGCTTCCGCGCACCGTACCCCGAACGTGCGGCGCGCGCCATAATGCACCCATGGCACATCCGACGCGCGCGGGGCACACGTTTCTCTTCGAGCCCGGGGTATGGACCTCGAGCGGCACGCTCTGGCGCGCCGATGGCGAGCCGCTCGAGGCCGTCGGCCGTACCGAGATCGCGCACCGTCCGGAGTGCTGGCTGCTGAGCGGGACGCTCAAGGTCCTGGGATCTCCGCCGACTGAATTCGTGCACGCGTACCTGATCGAGCCGCCGGGCCCCGACGGCTCGAGCATGAAATGGAGCTTCGAGAACGCCACTTTCGGCACGCTGCGTGGCCGCTTTGCCGTCATCGGCCAGTCGATCCTCTCCGTCTACGGTTGCGAGACTTCCGGCTACCACGGCGCGGAGCACCTCGGCCAGATCGACGCCGACCATTACCGCTCGGCGGGACTGCTGTTGCTCAAGGACCAGATCATCTACTCCTGGCAGATCCTGCTCGAGCGTGAGGCGTCCGGCGCGGGCGCGAAGGCCGCCTGACCGGAAGGGGTTGTGGGGTCAGCCGGCAAACGGCAGGAACTGGCCGGCCACCTCGACACAGGTCTGAGGGGCCAGGTCGCAATCACGAGTCTTGTGCACGGCGTTCAGGTCCTCGAGCCGCAAGCGAGGATTCGCCACGTAGTGCTTGAGGGCCAGAGTCTGCTTGAAGCCGATGACCGAACCGTCCGTGCGGCGTGAGTCAAAAGCGGGGCTGACGACGAACTCGAGGGTTTGAGCGTCACTGGCGGCGGGAGTGATCCGCAGACCGCCGGTGGTCTCGTAGTAGACGGTTGCCTGAACATCTCGCATCCGCGGGTTCACGCTCAGTGACTGGCTGGCGGTGTAGAGAAAGAGATGCTGCGAGACGCCATCCATGCGCGTCGTCACGGCCACGAGGACCCGCCGCGCGTCGACCGGCTCAACGAAAACCCGCCCGACCAGAGTCAGGTGCTCAATGTCTTCGGGGCCTGCGCTCCAGGCAACAGTGTGGCACGCGAGACCTGCGCCAAGGGCGAAGAGCCAGCCAGCGCAGAAGTGGTATGGGCGACGCATGGCGCTTCCGCCGGCTGACGGTCTTCCGGCCGTCAGGGTCCTCCGCCGCGCAGCGCCGGCAGGTAGTGATCGACGAGCAGCGCCGCGAACAGCCACATGAGATAGGTCACCGAGAAGCGGAACACCCGCAGCGGCAGCTCCTCGCGCGCAGTGATCTTCAAGGCGAGCGCGTAGTAGAGAAAGCGGGCGTTCAGCAGCAGTGCGGCCGCGAGGTAGACGAGGCCGCTCATGCGCGTCAGGTACGGCATCAGCGTCACGACCACGAGCAGCACCGTGTACAGCAGCACCTGCAGCCGCGTGTAGGCGACCCCGTGCGTCACCGGCAGCATCGGGATGCCGGCGCGCGCATAGTCGTCGCGGCGCGCGATCGCCAGCGCCCAGAAATGCGGCGGCGTCCACACGAAGATGATCAGCGCGAGCAGCAGCGCGTTGGGGTCGATGCTGTCGCTGACCGCCGCCCAGCCGAGAAGCGGCGGCGCCGCTCCGGCCGTGCCGCCGATGACGATGTTCTGCGGGGTCGCGCGCTTGAGCCACACTGTGTAGACGACGGCGTAGCCGATGAGGGAGAGGAAGGTCAGCACCGCGGTCAGGAGGTTCACGAGGAAGGCGAGGATCGCCATGGAGCTGACGCCGAGCAGCGCCGCGAAGGCGAGCGCCTGGCGCTCGCTCAGCGCCCCGGTCGGCAGCGGCCGCGCGCGCGTGCGCGCCATCTGCTCGTCGATGCGCCGGTCGAGCACGTGGTTGATGGCGGAGGCGCAGGCGGCGGCGAGCGCGATGCCGAGGTTGCCCCAGAGGAGCGCCTCGAGCGGCGGCAGCCCCGGGCTCGCGAGCAGCGTGCCGACCACGGCCGTGAAAGTGATAAGCGCGACGACCTTCGGCTTGGTCAACTCGAGGTAGCGGCGCCAGAGCGCCGGGGCGCCTACCGCGTAATCGGTCTGTATCGCCACGGGATGCGCAGCCTAGCAGATCACGGCGTGCCGCTCCTCAGCGCGCGCGCAGCGGTCACTCGCGCACCGCCGGGGCACGCGGAGGCGATCATCGGGCACTGAGCGATCGCAGCAACGCGAGCGTCGCGAGCAGCAGCAGCGCCGCGCCCGCGGTGTGCGCCGTGGCGAGCCACAGCGGGAAGGCCTTGAGCACCATGGAAATGCCGAGGAGGAGCTGCAGCGCGAGCGCGCCGAGCACCGCCCAGGCCCGGACTCGCGCGCCGGACATCCCGCGGTGGCGCAGCACGTAGACCGAGGCGAGCGTGAGCGCCGCGGCCGTGAGCAGCGCCCCCAGGCGGTGGGTGACATGGATGGCGGTGCGCGCCGGGTTGTCGAGCACGCCGCCCTCGTAGTTAATGTTCGGCCCGTGCCACAGCGCGAAGGCGCTGTGGTAGTCGGTGTGCGGCCACCACTGTCCCTGGCAGGAGGGGAAGTCGAGACAGGCGATCGCGGCGTAGTTGCTGCTGGTCCAGCCGCCGAGCGCCAGCTGCAGGATGAGCGCGGCGAGGCCGAGGAGCGCGAGCTGCTGGCCGCTCGCGATCGGCGAGGCGCCGCCGCCGCGGATCGCGCGGCCGGCGCTCTGCAGCGCGGTCGTGCCCCAGGAGCTCTCCGGCAGCGACAGCACCAACCACCACAGCAACCCGAGCGTCGTGAGGCCGAACAAGAGGTGCAGCGTCACGATGAGTGGCTTCAGCTGCCACGTCACGGTGAGCATGCCGAGGATCGCCTGCACGATCACGGTGGCGAACAGGGCGAGCGCGAAGGGTACGCTCGCGGCGCGCGAGCGCCGTGCGCTGATTGCGAGCGCCGTGATGACGATGATCACGAGCGCGAGCGCGCCGGCGGCATAGCGGTGGATCATCTCGCGCCACGCCTTGCCGGGCACGAGCGGCCGCCCAGCCCAGGCGGCGGGCGCGTCGGCGCCATGTTCGGCACCGAGCGGCGTGAGATGGCCGTAGCAGCCGGGCCAGTCGGGGCAGCCGAGCCCGGCGGCGCTCAGGCGCACGTACGCGCCCAGCACCACCACGGTGAAGCACAGGAGCACGCCTGCAACGGCCAGGCGACGCATCCAATGGGCAACCGGCATGGGTGGAATGGGACTCTCTCGCTTCGCTCAGCCGATGTGCGACAGCCTCAGCAGCTTCCTCAGGTCCTCGAGCAGCCCGTGGGGATCGCGGCGGGCATCGTAGCTCATCATCAGGTTACCGAGCGGATCGACCACGAACAGCGTGTGCTCGCGCGCGGCCGCGGGAAACTCCTCGAGCAGCCCCCGCGCGTCCGCGCCGCTCGCGTCGAGCACCGCGAGGCCCGGGTGCTCGCGCGCGAGGAAGGATCGCGCGCAACACTCGCCGCTCACCAGAAACACCCGCTCGACCCGCGTCATGTCGTTGTTGAGCGCGAGGCGCGTCTGACGCATCACGTAGAGCGCCTCGCGGCAGGCCGCATCGCAGCCGCCGCTGCCGACGTACACGAGCGACCAGCGGCCGTGAAAGAGCGCGCCCGCGGCCGCCGCGGCGTCGGCAGGCTCGAGACTCGCGCGCGGCAGCGCCACCGGTGGCAGCGATCGTGCGGGCAGGATCAGCACGCCGTGATTGACGTGGCGCGCCGGGCGCCAGCCGGTGCCGTAGTAGGCGAAGAAGGCGACGGCGAGCGGCAGCAGGAAGAGCGCCGCGAGCGCCGCGAGGGTGCGCAGGTTCCGCGCGCGCAGCTCACTCACCGCGGTGCTCACCCGCGTGCCCGTCCGATCGCGCGCGCAGTGAGCACCCCCCACGCGGTGAGCGTGAGGGCCGCGAAAATCCACCACTGGATGGCGTAAGCGAAGTGCCGCAGCGGCGGGAGGCCCGGCGGCTGCCAGTCGCGCACGAAGCCTCCGGGCTCCCCCGGATCGAGCAGCAGAATGCGCACCGCGAGCGGCTCATCGAGCGCCGCGCCGAGCTCGGTGAGGCTCGGGTAGCTCGTGAGCTTCGGCCACGGCGCGTTGGGTGCGGGGGCTGCCCGGCCGCTCGCGAGGCCAGGACTCGGCAGATCGGCGATGCGGCCGGTGAGCGTCATGGGCCCGGCGGAATCGACCGTGACATCCGGCAGCCGGGCGCGGCTACCCGTGAACGGCACCCAGCCGCGATCGACGAGGAGGGCCGGTGCGCCCTCGCGGGCGAGCGGCGTCAGCACTTCATAGCCCGCGCGTCCGCGGTAGGTGCGGTTGTCGAGCAGGAACTGGTGCTCGCCAACGAGCCGCCCGGTGACGCGGACGCGCTGGAAGAACGCCACCCCGGCCAGATCGCGCGCCCCATCGTGCGCATCGAGGTCGAGCACGCGGTCGGCACCGCGCGCGAAGCGCGCCCAAGCGTCCTGCCGCTCGAGGCCGCGGTGCCACTGCCAGAATCCGAGCCGCACGCAGAGCGCCGTGAGGATGAGCGCGACCAGGGTCACGGCCGGCGACGGGGCGAAGCGCCGCTCAGCGCCGACCGCGTCCGCCGGCATGGGCTCCGCCTGCGCTACACTGCCGCCTGGCATGCGCTCGCTCATCTGGCTGCTCGTCCTGGCGAGCCTCGCGGGGATCATCGCGAGCCTCGGCTTCGGGCTGTTTCATCTGTCGCGCGGCGGTGCCGACGATTCGCGCAAAATGGCGCGCGCCCTGACCGTTCGCATCACCGTGTCGCTGGCGCTGTTCGT
>JACXTT010003040.1_pt1 | contig 26254 bp, 22 predicted proteins | sample 9270951 | NCBI WGS metagenome assembly JACXTT01 (sample SAMN15532306, study PRJNA645909) | rock metagenome | isolation source: weathered quartz diorite | place: Puerto Rico | collected 2017-06-21
CTCCATGTGTGACGACTGCCCATGATCCATATCGCCGTGGGTCGCCATCGCGCCGCCGCCGTGGCCGTGCTGCGCCAGCGCGGGCCAGGCGCCTATCGAAGCTGCCAGTGTCATGACCAATAGAATGCTACGAAGTCTCATGCGATACCTCCTGTCGCTCAAAGCAGTTTCCTCATTACTGGACTCAGGTTGAAGTCGATGCCAAAAAATATGCCGTTCAGCGCATATTCCACGCTGTGGCTGTAACCGATCTCGAAGATGGCATAGCGCGATGCGCGCGCCGTGAACCAGGCCGAGAAGCCGTGGTCGCGGGCGATATCCGCGGTGCCCACCGTTTCGCTCGCGGTTTCGAACACCCCCGCGTGTCCGTGGCGCCCGCGGACCGTTCCTCCCGTGCCGGCGTTTTGCGATTTGTGCGAGATCAGCTTGCTGACCACCGTCTGCTGCCCGGATGGCTCGATCGCATAGACCGATGCCCCCACGCTAAAGATGCGCGCCAGTTTGTAGCTTGCGCCGCCTTCCACGTGCGTGACAAATCCGTACGATGTGAAGGGCCGGACGAAAAATGGGGTGTCGGTGATAGTGTTGGCAATCCCCAGATTCGCGAAGGGAGTGAGGTGCCCGAAGCTGCGGTCGAACAGATTGCTCCAGTCGTAGGTCGCATGGCCCGTGCCGAAACCCGCCGTCTTGTCGCCGGTGGGTGCCGTGCCCGTGAGCAGCGACGTATAGTTCACCAGCGGGTTCAGGAGGGTGAACCGGAGATCCGCGTAAGCGTTGCCGATCCCCGTCGCCGCCTGCACTCCTGTCACCTGGGACGCGGTGCTCGAAGGTCTCACCGCGTAGACCGGCAAGCCGCCTTCTACCGCGAAATAGCGGTTGAACTGATATCCCACCGCCGTATCAAACTTCGTGATCAGTCCCAAAGTGCTGCCAGAACCCTGAATGCGCTCATGGAGCGTGAACCCGTTTTCGCCATCCGCTTCGCTTTGCGCCAGTAGGACAGTCCCGCCAAGCACGATAGCCGATAGCAACCCGATTTTGGTTGTATGTTTCATTGCTTTCACAAGAGGAGTGCAATTTAAGTGCCTCGTCAATGGCTCTGTATGTCATTGAAAAATAATAGTTTACTTCGGTTAATAGGAAGGGGATTTGTATAGGAACTACACGTAGGATGTGTCACTCTGCCATCTTGCTAGAGCGTAAAGCGACCTGTCATAATCAAGACAATCCGCGCCGTTTAGCTCGTAATACAAAAATGCAAAGGAGGTTCGATGTTCTTGCGTATTCGACATTTGCCGATCATGCTCGTGTTGCTCTCCTTGGGGATTCTGCCGCTTCTTTCCGAGACCCGGCCGGACCATATTGTCGCGGCCCCCGACCTTCATCAGGCGGTGCGCAGCGCGGCCCAGGCGCGCCAGGATAATCTGACGAAGCTCGACAAATTCTTTGCCTCTGAGCCAGCCAGGAAGGCTCTGGAATCGGTGAAGCTTGATCCGGTTAAGGTTTCGCAGGCCCTGACGCTTCTGAGCGATGAGGAACTCGCGAACCTGGTTGCGCGGAGCGACAAGATGCAGAGCGACGTCGCGGCCGGATCGCTGAGCAACCAGCAGATTACGTATATTCTGATCGCCCTGGCGACAGCCGTAATCATCCTGGTGATCGTCGCCGCGAGATAAAGTTGCGTCCGATTTTTCCGCGCGGTGCGAGCCGGCTGGCTTTGCTCACGCTGCTAGCTTCCCTCGTTTGGGCCGAGAGTGGCGCTCTGTGGGTCGATGTGCCGTTTGTCAGGCAGGAAAAAAACGGCTGTGGCGCGGCTTCCGTCGCTATGCTCCTGCGCTACTGGTCCCATGAGAACGCCGATCCTCATCAGATTTATGAGGCGCTTTACTCCGGGGATGCGCACGGCATTCGCGGCGCGGAAGTGGAGCGGTTTTTGCGCGAGAAGGGATTCCGTACCTTCGTGTTTCAGGGCGCATGGACGGATATCGAGCCGCACTTGGCCAAGGGCCGCCCGTTGATGGTCTGCCTGAATGAAGGCCGCGCAGGCCCGCGTCATTACGTTGTGGTTGCAGGGATCGACCCGGCGCGGAACCTGGTCCTCATCAATGATCCGGCGAGGCGGAAGCTGCTGAAAATCGAGCGCGGCGTTTTCGAGAAAGACTGGAGCGCGGCGGAGCGCTGGACGCTGCTAGCCCTACCCCAGCACGCCAGGTGATTGGCCCCGCAGTCGCGGCTGCTCTCCTGTTCGCATTCGCGGTGGACGAAGATCCAGCCGTAGCCCACGCGCAGAAGTTCTATGACGCCGGGAAATGGGCGGACACGGTCGCGGTCTGGCGCGTCCTCCCCGATCCGCCGCCGGCGCTCGATTATTACGCCGGCATGGCGCTGGCACGGCTCGAGCGGTTTGACGAAGCCCGCGCCGCGCTCGAAGCCGGCTCACGCAAAGATCCTCGGGACAAGCGCTTTCCCGTCGAACTGGCCGGTCTGGCCTATAAGCGCCACGACTATTCCTCGGCGGCGCGCTATCTCCACCGCGCATTGCGGCTCGATCCCGAAGACCGCTACGCCAACGATTTTCTCGCGACCATCTATTTTCTCCGCCACAATCTGGACGCCGCGCTCCCCTACTGGAATCGCGCCGGCAAGCCGCGCATCGAGCAGATTCGCCAGGAGCCCGAGCCCAGAGTGCGCCCGGACCTGCTCGACCAGGCCTTCGCCGTGGCGCCGGCCAGCGTGCTCACGCTCGGCGAACTGCGGGCGACCGAAGCTTCGCTCGACCTGCTCGGAATTTTTTCGCGATACCAATTTGCGCTTGCGCCGCGCGATGAGAACGAAATGTTCGATCTCGCGTTCCGCTCCACTGAGAGAAACGGCTGGGGCGATACGAAATGGCAATGCCTGCTCACGATGCTGCGCGGCGCACCGTATGCGACGCTTTATCCGGAGTGGTACAACCTGGGCCGGTCGGCGGTGAACGTCACGTCGCTCGTGCGCTTCGATCCGGATAAACTGCGCCTGTCGGCGTCGGTTTCAGGTCCTGCTGCAGGGAACCCAAATCTGCGCTGGCGTTTTTTTCTGGATGGAAGGAAGGAAAACTGGAATCTCACGCGTAGTTTTCACGGCACAGGCGGGGCGCCGGATGGCCTGCACGCGCAAAAGATCGAGGGCGGCGGTGAGATTCGGGGCGTGATCGGCGCAAACTGGGGCTGGTCGAGCGCCGTGAGCGTGGCCGACCGCAAGTTCGCCCGCGCCCCGGATGCTGCCAGTTATTTCACCAACGGTGCTTCGGTGAAATATCGCGGCCAGATCGACCGCGCGTTACTGTATCTTCCGCAGCATCGGCTGGCCGTGACCTCGTCCGCCTTTGGTGAATTCGGCAAGCTCTTCGCCACCGGGTTCGGCCCGTATTCCCGCGCCGGAGCGGCGCTGGCGGCGCGCTGGTTTCCGGAGGCCGAGGGAGATCGCTACCAGTTATCCACCAGCCTGCACACCGGCACAGCATCCGGTGCGGTTCCCTTCGACGAGCTGTTCATGCTGGGCCTGGAACGCGATAACGATCTGCCGTTGCGCGCCCATATCGGCACAGAAGACGGGCGCAAGGGCAGCGCACCGCTTGGCCGTACCTATTTTTTGTGGAATGCGGAGCTGGACCGCAAAATCTACGATGTGGGTTTTCTCAAAATCAAGCTGGGCCCGTTCCTCGATTCCGGCCGGATCACCGATTCCTCCGGCGTTTTCGGCAGCCAGCGGTGGCTGTGGGATACGGGCGTACAATTGAAGGTAAGCGTCTTCTCGACGGTCACCGTCGCGTTTTCATATGGAAAAGACCTCACCTCGGGCCGCAACGCTTTCTACGCCACGGCGCTCGGCCCGTAAGCAGGTCTGGTTACTTCCGGCAAACGACAATAATGCCGGCCTTCACGTTCGTTTTGGTCTTCATTTCCGTTTTCCTTTCTGTGTGGACATCCATTCAAATGCAATCTGCGTGCCACGGTATCCGGCGCGCGTCGTATTTTTCTAATTCCCTTAATTCACGTCAGATGGCCGCCAAGACGCAGCACCACGGCCAGCGCGCACACCGCTCACCGCTATCCGTTCGGATAGAAATCGCCCGGAAAGATAGAGATTGTCTGCGAGGGGTAAAATAAGAGTAGAAGCCACGATCATGCTATCCACAAACTTAATTCGAATGATCGAGAGCCACGCCGAGCAGATCACCACCAATGCCATCCACGGTATCCGCCAGGACCCGGAGCTTCCCAGCCTGAAGAAGCTTCCCGAGCCGGAGCTGCGCGGCTGGGCGTCCCACATTTTGAGGCACCTTGGAGACTGGCTGGAGGCCAGCGACGACAAACAGATCGCCAGTTGCTATCAAGGCCTGGGACAGCTCCGGTTCGAGGAACACGTGCCGTTGCACGAATCCGTGCGCAATATCCAGATGCTGAAGAACCTGATTGTCACCTACGCCCGCAACCAGGGAATTCGCCAGACCACCATGGAACTCTACGCTGAAGGCGAATTGGAACACGATCTCGGCCAGTTCTTCGACAAGATGATTTACCACGTGGTCCGCGGCTACGAGGGAGCACGGAGGTACAGCCAGGCGGGAGTGGCCTGACCGCCCTTCACTCCACGGCGAACGCGAAGATGGCATTGCCCGCCGCGATGGCTACCTGCTGCTTGCCGTCGCTCAGGTAACTCATGGGATTGGCTTGTACCGTTCCGCCGGTCTGGAAGCGCCACAGCGATTTTCCAGTGGCCGCGTCTAGGGCCAGGAAATCTCCTTCGTTGGTTCCGGCGAAAAGAAGCCCGCCGGCGGTTGACAGCAAGCCCGCGAGCGGCGGGGAAAAGATTTTGTATTCCCATTTGATCTCGCCCGAGTCGGGCACCATGGCGCGAATTACTCCGTAGCCTTTTTCACCTGGAATTTCCCGCTCCCCGCCGCCATTGAAATTGGCGCCGGCTTTATACTCCACCTCGCCTTTGTAATAAAGGGACCCCATCTCGCGCACCGCCACGTAGAACAAATCCGTCTTGGGGCTGTAGGACGGGCTGTACCAATTGTTTGCTCCGGCCGCGCTGGGATAAACCTTGATTCCTTGCTCGGTCGGCGCCATGTTGGGGACGAGCACCGGCTTGCCGCGGTCGTCCAGCCCCTTGGCCCATGTCTGGCGCGCGTATGCATTGCCGTGCAAGAACTCTCCGGTCGCGCGGTCAAGGACGTAGTAGAAGGCGTTGCGGTTCGCAAACAGCACCACTTTGCGCTCGCGGCCTCCGATAGTGGCACGGGCCAGCACCGGAACCTCCGTCGAATCCCAGTCGTGCGTGTCGTGCGGCGTGAACTGGAAGTGCCACTTCAGCTTGCCCGTATCCGGATCGAGTGCCACCAGGCAATCGGAGTAGAGATTGTCGCCCGCGCGAGTGTCGGCATTCCAGTCCGGCCCCGGATTGCCCGTGCCCCAGTACAGCAGGTTCAGCTCGGGATCGTATGCGCCGGTCACCCAAGTGGTCGCCGATCCCGTTTTCCAGCTGTCGCCCGCCCACGTGTCATGTCCCGGCTCGCCCGGCCCCGGAATCGTCCAGAAGCGCCAGGCCTGCTTTCCGGTCTTCGCGTCATAGGCATCGAGGAAGCCGCGCACGCCATATTCTCCGCCCGCGATCCCCACAATTACTTTGTCCTTGACGGCGAGCGGCGCGACGGTGATCGCGTAGCCGGTCTTGTAATCCGCCAGGCTCACGTCCCAGTGGACCACGCCCGTTCTTGCGTCGAGCGCGACCAGGTGCGCATCCACGGTTCCCACGAAGACCTGCTCATCGAGAAGCGCCACGCCGCGATTCACCTGCCCACAACAGACCCGCACGTCCTTGGGCGCGACCCGCTGGTATTTCCAGAGCGGACGGCCGGTGCGTGTATCGAGCGCTGTGACGCTGCTGGGCGGCTCGCTGATATACATGACGCCGTCCACGACGAGCGGTGTGGTCTCGACCGGCGCCACCGCGCTCGCCTGGTATACCCAGACCGGTTTCAGACGGGCCACGTTGCCGGCGTGAATCTGGTCGAGCAGCGAATGCCGTTGCGCCCCGTAGTTGCCCGAGTAGGTCAGCCAATTGCCCGGCTCGCGTTCCGCGTCGCGGATCCGCTCGAACGGCGTCTGCGCGGAAACCGGGATGCACGCCATCAGAATCCAGATCGCCAGTTTCATCGGGCGCCTCGCAGCGTCACCAGGTAAGCCACAAGATCCTCCAGCTCGCGATCGTTCACCCGGCCGCGGAAGCTGGGCATGGGAGTGCGGTCGGCGTGCTTCTCCATCGACGCCAGGTCCTGCTTCCAGAAGGAGTGCAGACGATCCGTGAGATCGCGAATCTGGATCGAATAAGTGTCTTCGTTGAGCACGATTCCGGTAATGCGCGCGCCCGCGCGGGTTGTGAGGTCCGCCATGGTGAAGTCCTCCGGAAGATTCGATGCCGGGTCGAGCACCAGCGCTCTCAAGTACGTCGCTCCGCGCCTCTCGCCGATCTCAGTGAGCGCCGGTCCCATCCGCCCGCCTTCAATCCCGACAGTGTGGCAACCTACGCAGCCCTTGGAGCGAAAGACTACCGCGCCCGCCGCTGCATCGCCCGAAACCTGCTCGGGAGCCACGCGACCGAGCGTGCGCACGAAACCAGCCGTTTGCCAGATCTCGTGATCATCCATCGACCACGTGCCCGGCATCTCGGTGTTGGGAATGCCGTCGCGAATGATTAGAAAAAGTGCCCGGTCATCGGGGGCCCGCGGTAATTTCGGCCGCGCCAAGTTTGCGCCGCGCCCGCCATTCCCCTTGGGGCCGTGGCACGGGGAGCAATTGGCCGCAAACAGACGCCCGCCGCGCTGGATGTCGCTCTCGCTGGTGAACGGGTTATTCTTGGGAACTTCTTCGGTCTGGGCGCTCGCGCCCGCCACCGCCAGCAGCAGCAACCCGATTTTCCGCTTCACGCTTCTCCCCCGAATCTGCCGGAGTATATCATGCGGCCCGTGCAGTAAAATGGTAACTGCTCCCGCGATGCTTTCCATCGTCATTCCGGTCCACAACGAGCAACGTTCCATCCTGCCTCTGTACGACCGCCTGACGGTAGTGCTCGAATCCCTGCGCCGCCCCTACGAAATTCTGTTTATCGACGACGCTTCGACGGACCGTAGCTTCGAGCTGCTGGGCAACCTCGTCGAGACCGATGCGCGTCTCAAAGTCATCCGCCTGCGCCGCAATTTCGGCCAGACGGCCGCGCTCTCGGCGGGCTTCCACGAAGCCAAGGGCACCACCGTCATCGCCATGGATGGCGACCTCCAGCACGCCCCCGAGGACATTCCCGCGCTGCTGGCCAAAATCGATGAGGGTTACGACATCGCGAGCGGCTGGCGCAAGGACCGCGTGGACAATGCCATAACCCGCCGGATTCCCTCGCGCATCGCCAACTGGCTCATGGCGCGCGCGTCAGGCCTCGACTTGCGCGACTTCGGCACCACCTTCAAGGCTTATCGCGCCGAAGTTTTGAAGGACATCAACCTCTACGGCGAGCTGCATCGCTTCATCCCCGCGCTGGCCAGCTTTTACGGCGCGCGCGTGGCCGAGGTGCCCATTCGCAACACGCCGCGCGCTTCGGGCGATTCCCATTACGGCCTGGGCCGCACGTTCCGCGTGCTTTTCGATATCCTGACCATCCGCTTCCTGCTCCGGTATTTTACGCGCCCCATGCATTTCTTCGGGTCTCTGGGCCTCGCAGGAACCTCGCTTGGCGGCATGATCCTTCTCTATTGCGCCGGCGACAAGCTGATCCGCGGCCACGACATCATGCTGGAGCACGGCCCGCTGATGATATTGGGCGGCCTGCTGGTGCTGGCCGGCCTGATGATGTTCTCTACCGGCCTGCTGGGCGAGGTCCTGATGCGCACTTACTTCGAAAGCCAGGACCGTCGCATCTACGCCATCCGTGAAATCCTCACCCAGCACAAACGCGGCGTCGCGGGCGAAGCAAGATAGCCGTGTCCCACTGCAAAGACGAAGTTGGGCCGCACGACCGCTGGACTTGACCACTTCATTTCTGAGAGTCGCGCTTTATGCCTAATGGTGCGACTCGGAAGCCCAAATGATCACTTTGATCGTTCCAAAGTGTGGATGAGCTTGTGGCAGTCCCAACACACAGGCTCTAGGTTCTCAATTCTGTGAGTGCCTCCGTGCGACCGGTATTTGCGGTGATGAATCTGCAGCCGCCGAGTCCTGCGGCAGCGCGCACATCGCCAGCCGTGCTGCTTGAGGGCTTCGAGCGAATGAATAGCATAAACCTGGCGCACCAAGACTTGTAGGGCCAGATCATCAGTAAGATGGGCCGCTTCGGCAATTAGCTCATCGTCGCGGAAGGCACCATAGACGGTGCGGCCATTGATGTCTCCCTCCTGGAGCCGACGCACCTCACAGCCAATCATTCGCTCCGCCCGGGTCTTCGTCATAGTCCTCCTTGCTGTATTTCAACCTGCTCCGCAGTTCAACCGATGACCAGGCGAAATTCACCGAGTTTCAGATCGGCTCCAGAGATTTCACTCCCGTTCTTTAGCTCACCGCCGATGGCCCGCTTGTCGGGTTTGAACTCCGTCTTCTTTATCTGCGCTTCGAAGCTGGCGCGCTCGTCCTCTTCCAGTCGCTCGAGCAGCGCCCCCCACGCCTGCGCTGGCATGGTCAACACCACATCCTTGAACGGGAGCGGTACTGCACTCTCGTCCGTGATCGCTACCGAGTCGGGGTTCTTCTGCATCCGCATACTAGAGAGGTTTCCCTCCAGACGCTTCACCCCGCGCCTGTCCGGAACCGCAAACCGATCGATGATGCCGATGATGTACCGCTCGAACTCCGCCTGGAATCTGGCAATGCGGTCTCGTCTGTTCCCGATGCGTTCAATCTCTTGATCCGCGAACTTCTGCTGCGCCTCGCAGTGCCGGAGGAAGGCGACCACGGCATCGCGCTTTTCCTTGGCCTGCCACAGCGAGCGCCCGATCTCATCGAGAAGGATCTGCTTGATTTTTTGTCCTTCGACCACCTCAAAGGTGTTGGCCAAGGCGGCGAGATTGTCCTCGATCTCGTAGAGCGTAACGCTGGTTTTCGGCGTTGGAACCAGTTCAGTCGACATGGCTCTGTCCTCCGCTTACCGCCACTTCGGCGGCCGGCTCGGCTTCTGCCGCGTGTCCATCCACCGCTTCGATTCCCAGTGATGCATCGCAGCTTTGTGGGAAGCTCTGAATCGCCTGAAACAGTTCCTTGGCACAAAGCCGGGCCGGCTGGCTCCTCTTGAACTGGCTGGGTCCCTGCACCCCGTGCCGCTTCAGAATCTCTTGGTAGGTGAACTCGCCCTGAGCGCCCGCGACGTGCGTAATGGCCTCTTGCAATTTTGCGAACTCCTGCATCACACCCCGTGGTGAACACATCCGTTTCCAGATGGCCAGCAAGTCCGGGGGAACGTATCCATTCGAACTTGCCGATCCGTCCAGTGCTGGAGATCCGTTCAACCCTCCCGAACCGTTCAGTCCATGGGCTTCACCGTTGGGAGTTGGCGGTGGCGGGGGCTCCAGCTCTTGAGGTGGCGCCGGTGGCCCATTTAGCCATTCCTTGAGGATCTCGGCCACTTCCTTGCCGGGCTTCAGGAAGACGCCCCCGCTCAGCTTCGGGCACCGCGATTTCGTGATGATGAGCGTGTTCTCCTGGTCCATCTCGCCGCAGACGTCAAACTCGTACTCAATCCCGTCGCGCATCACAGGGGCCAAGCCGACTTTGCGTGGTGCGGTTTTGCCGGTTTTCTCATCTCGCTCGAGAACCCACTCGGTCTTCGCCCGTAGGCTGACCAGAACGTGAAGTGGGGCGCCGATGATTCTGTCCACCAGCTCGTTATGCATGGGCGTTACCTGTTTCCAGGCGCCGAAGCTGTTGTTGCTCTGGCTTCGCCTCGCAATTCGGTCGACCTGGTCGAGTTCCCCGTCCTTTCCCATCCAGAAGTGGGAGAGCGAATCGATGCAGAGTACCTGATAGCCCCGCTGTGCGGCAGCATCAATCATTTCGACGAGTCGGCGGGGGTCGTAGGAACCGAGTTCGAGAACGTCGAAATCGAAGATATCGGCGTACTTGCTGGCACTGCCCCGCTCCGTGTCTACAACAGCTATCGGTCCACCGAGCTCGGATGCGAGCTTCAGCAGAGTGTATGTCTTGCCGCTCCCCGATGGCCCACAAATTGCCAAACGTAGTTTTGCGCCGTGTTTAACGGCTTTGCGAAATTCCATTGACATGAATAACCTCCCTGCACGCTGAATCGAAGTTGCACGTACGAAGTTGACCGCCTTCCTTATGCATATCGTATCGGTGCGATTAGCACGCCTATATCTTAGTCCATCTCGCAACGCTGTGTCAAGCATAATTATGGTGTATTCTGGAAATCGTGCAGAAGAAGAATCCGCATGCTGTGGCGCTGGGTCGGTTAGGTGGTAAAAGAACGGCAGAGGTCCTGTCAGAAGAACAGCAGCGAGCAATTGCGCGTAAGGCAGGCAAAGTCGGTGGCCGTGCCCGTGCCGACAAGCTCAGCAGCAAGCGTCGGAGCGAGATAGCGCGTCAAGCGGCTGCCGCCCGGTGGGCAAGGCCGAGGAATGTCTGATTTCGGCCCGCGGAGGGGCAGCTCTCTTTCTCTCGCTTTTTAGCTGCGCCCATCTCGGCGGTCAGGTTTTAGGACTTGGCGTTGAAGACAGCACGAGTAAGAGAATGAGCGATGGAACTCATGTTGGTGACACGGTCACGCCGTTGTTGAAGTGGCAGAGCGAGGAAGCCGAGGCCAGGTCTTGGAACGGGTCTGTCGTACTTGTTCGCCGCGTGCCGGTGTTATCCGCTTGATTGAGCACTAAGCGGCCTATAACTGAAGAGCAGTAAAACGTTTTTGCACATGGCCAGAACCCGCCTCGCCGGGAGACGGCGCCGCAGGGGGTGCGCCGTCCTCGTTAGGAAGCAAGATCTCTTGCGACAGTAGCCAGTGTTTCAACGAAGTTATTGCCGAAACTGCTGTTGCCGCTGGAAGTCTTTGGTCCTGTGGACTTTGTATCGTTTCGGCGATTCGCTTCAATCCGACTGCGTGTTACTCATCACCAGTTATACCAAGAAGGACGAGCCAAGCTGGGCAAGAAATTCCGTTTTGCGAAACGAACCCAAGTATGCGCAAGTCGCGTTGTTCGATATGGTTACAGCCCACATAATCTTGCTGCCCACGAAGCAATGGCTGATCAGACACCGGCCTCCAACCACCCCCCGGCTGGGTAAATGTCAAAGTAGTAGACTCGCAAAGCTGGCGCGCGACGTATCCGAAGAGATGATCTTATATCAACACGGCAGAACTCCACGCCCCAATCGGCGGGAGATGGCGCCTCACGGCTTGAGCCGCCAACGGCAACTTTCTGCACTTTTGATTAACGAATCGGCCTCCAGTAGTCGGCGCTGTCGCCGTTTGAGCTGGATTGCCTGGGCCTCATTCCTTCCACGGTCCAACAGGCAAGTTCTCCGTTATACTCGGTGGCTAGGAACGCTTCATACGCTGGCGGAGGCCGCCTCCTACCAGCAGCATGGCTGTCCCGAAGAGCATGATCGAGGAAGGCTCCGGTACTGAACCTCCACCGATGCCGCCTCCAACCGCATTCGCTGAAACGATCGTCACGTAAACGCAATTCCCGTCGGGAGTGGATGTCGCGCAGGACCTATCGTCACCACTCTCGCCGCCTGTGAAATTGCCATCGATATTGATACCCTGCCAAACGCTGCTAAGGCCGGTAAACTCATCGTGCGCGGATTCGAACCAATTGCTGAGACCCGCCGACGTCAGATTGGTGTTGACCGGATTCAAGGCTACACCGCCTGGAATGACGACGTTGTCGGTTTCGCACTCGACGGGGCTGAAGCCACCTCCGGTGGAGAACGACGCTCCTCCGGCGCAAATGCCTGTTCCATCTTGTCCGAGCGCCACCAGGCCCATGCCTGTACCGCTGCCGGCCCAGTTGATGCTGTCAAGCAGGAAGCCCTCGGGCCCATCAAAACCGTGCGCGGGATTAACGCTGTCCGGCGCGCCGCCCGGCTCGTTCATGTAGTGCCAGTCCGCATCCTGGCCGGTGAGCATCACTCGCTGCGCGGTCGGATCAAAAGAAAGTGCCGCGGCATTGAGAGCCGAATAGTCAGGACCAGGATTCCAACCGCCTTCGGGAGAGGCCACCACCAGGACGTTGAACGTGCCAACAGGCATCGCACCGCCGCTCCACAAGGTGACGTTCCATGTATTCCCGCCCGGAGCGCCCGGGGCGAGTGCTGCCAGAGCAAGCCACGTCGGCATTATAGCCGGCCGGGCCGCCAGCGGTATCCCCGACCCCACCCGTATACCAAAGAACGTTGATATCCGCGAGCGCGGGAGTAACGCCTGCCATCAGGACCACTACCGCCAGCGCCAATCCCTTCGAAAACCGGTTTTCCTTTGTCATCCGCTCCTCCAGAGATCCGTCCCTGTGCTTAAGGCAGGCGGAGTGCCGAAATGTAAATCCTCTTTCCTCCCCTTTTTTTAATGAGATACAAAGAATGGTAGATACCGTTAGTTAACCGGAAAGAATCCCCTTTTTTCGGGTTCCGTGCAACCGCGTGGGACTAAAATCCGTCCTCGTCGCTCAACGGCTTTCAGGCGACTCGAGCAACAAGCGCACGGCCATTTTGGCCTCCGGCAGCTTGTGGTACTTTTCGTTAAGAGAGGAAACGATTTTCGCGGCGCGCTGGAGATCCCCGGTTTTCGCGTAGGCCATCGCTAGGTGGTATTTCCATTGAGGCGCGCCGCCCTTGGCCGTGGCGCTTTCAAATTGCTTCCGCGCATCACCGTACATGCCTGCCTGGTAATAGGCCCATCCAAGCGTATCCCGCATCTCGGGGTTTTCCGGCGCCAGTTCCACTGCCTGTTGGGCATACTGGAGGGCCTCTGTCGAAGTTGCGGGATTGGAGAGAAGAAATGCCAGATTGTTTAGGGCCATTACATTCTTGCGGTCAGCCTGAATGACCTTGCGATAGTCCGCGACGGCCGCATCCCGGCGTCCCGCGAGATCATCCACATTGCCCAGCAGGAAGAGAGCAGCCGTGTTGTTCGGGCTGGACTTCAAGATGGTGGCAATCCTCTGGCGGGCGGAATCCAATTTGCTATCGGCCAGATCCATCTGCGCCAGAGAAAGAGCGGCAGGCGTAAACTGCGGATTGGCGGCGAGAGCCGCCGCGAGCGCCTGGCGCGCCTCTTCGCGTTTGCCGGCCTTCAGATACCGGTTCGCAACCAGGTACTGCAAAGGCGCGGAGCGTGGACGCTCGGAAGCGGCTTGCCGGACCCGCTCCAGCCCTTTGTCCGGTTGTTTCTCGACTACGTAGCTGTCCGCCAGCAATTCCAGCGCCTTCAGGTTCTCGGGGCTCTTCTGGAGCGCTTCTTCGAGGGAGGCTTGTCCCCCCGCATAGTTCTGATCCTTGAACTTCAAGACGGCGTCTTCGATCAGCAGATCCGGCGTTCGAGCTAATTGCAGTCCGCGATCGACGCCCTTCCGTGCTTCGGCGGGGCGGTCTAGCGCTAGCAGGATCCGGTTCCGTGCAGCAATAACCGCCACGGTGTTGCGTTGCGAACCGGGAGCCTGATCCACCAACTCCAGGGCCGCCTGCGCGCCATGGCCTTGCGTCATCAATTCGCTGAGGCGGAGACGGGCTGGCAACAGGTATGGATCGAAGCGGATCGCCTCGCCAAGCTGCTGCTGTTCCTGGGACGTCTGGTCGCGGGCCGCGAGAAGGCGGGCGAATACCAGATGCGCTACCGCCGAATCACTCCGGTATTGCAATGCCTGGTTTAAACTCTTGTCCGCTTCTTCCAGCTTTCCGGCTTGCAGATACAACTCGGCTTGCTCCACCAGCGCATCCACATCCTTGGGATTCTTGCGGATCGCCTTCTCCAGGATTTGTGAAGCCCGCTCGTTCCGTTTCGTAACCACCAGCGCGTTGATCAGGAGGCTGCGCGCGACTCTATTGCCGGGCTCGGCAGCCACCAGAGGCTCGACCTCGGCAATGGCGCCCTCGTAGTTTCCGGCTCTGGTCAAAAACAGCGCGTGCAGATGTTTCCTGCCCGGCAGCGACGACAACTGCTGGTAGATCTGGCCCGCGGCCTGAGGATTCCGGGTCGCGAGCTCCATGGTGGCGAGGTCAAACATGGCCGGCTCGTACATGGGCCGAATCTGAATCGCGCGGCGAAACTCCGCTTTAGCTTCTTCCAGCCTGTTAGTCCACCAGTAGAACCGGCCCAGCACCACGGCAAGCTCAGGCGACCCTGGTGCCTGCTCGACTGCCTTTTTGAGTACCGTCTCCGCGCCGCTCATGTCCTTGTTCGCTACGTTGAGCGACGCCAATTCCATCGCGGCGTTCAGATTCTCTGGCGCTTTTGCCAGGGCCTGCTGGAGGTGCTTCACCGCATCCTCTGTCTGTCCCAGATTCGTTTCCGCCACAGCCAGCGCGGAAAGAGCGCTGGGATCATCTGGTGATCCGGCCAACAAGGACTCGAGGCGCTGCTCCGCCTCGGACTCAAGGCTCTTGTTCCCGCTCGATGCCAGCAATTCGAAAAACTTTAACTGTGCCTGCACGTGCTTGGGATCCAGGACGGTGGCTTTCTTCAGGTTAAGCAGCGCGCCCGCCAGGGCATGCATTTGCAGGTAGGCCAGGCCAGCCTGGTAATAGACTTCCGCGTCTTTAGGCCGGAGTTTTGCCGCGTTCTTGAATTCTATAAGTGCGCGCGCATAATCCTTCTTCGCCATGTACTGCTTTCCCTGTTCGAGATAGCGGGCGGCTTTAGCCTCCGGCGTAAGCCTCGAACAACCGGAGAGACCGATACTGATCATCCCAACCAGCAGCAGAAGAACGGACAGACCTTTCGTGCGGCCGCGCATAGTGTTCCGCATATTGTTCCGCATGGTGTTCAAAGATACGAGCATTTTACTAACCACGACATGCCGTGGAAAGGAGGGCCGGCGAGAAGGACATTTTCAGGGCCACTTGGCCGCAGACACAAAACGGGCCCGGCGCGTTTTGCGCCGAGCCCGTAGGTGAAACGAAAGGGTCCGAAGACTTTAGCTTTTGCGAGCGCGCCGCTGGAACTTCGTCAGGCCAGCGAGTCCCAGCAGAACCGAACCGAACAGCACGATCGAAGCCGGCTCCGGAGTCCCACCAGTGATGATGGCAACCGTGCAGCCAGTGCAGCCGATGGTTTCAGCCGGGAGTCCCTCTACGTCAAGGCGCTCGAACACCTTATATGCGGACGATACGCCATTCGTGCCAGGCTCGAAGAAGAAGTTGTGAGTGGGATCTCCGTTCACAGGATCAATACCGGCGGCGAGGCCGTCGGCCGTCTGGAAATAACCGCTGGAGGGCGGGGACCCAAAACCACCGGCGGCCGCCGGCACGAAGTCGTAATAGCCGAGGCCGGCCTGTCTGGCGCCTGCGAGTCCAACCACGCCGCCACCAGCATCGAAGAACGTTCCAATCGCTGCGGCATGCGCCGAAATATTGGCCTCATCTGTCGCGTTTAAATCGCAGCCGCCACAGCTCTCATCGGAAGCGACAATGATCGCGCTGTATTTGGTGGGATCAAAAAGCGCGTCGGTGACGTTGCCGGCAACGCTGGGATCGATGTTTGTAAATGCCCCAGCGCCAAGAATGCTAGTCAGGCTGTTGACCAGTTCGCCGCCTGGAATATCGAAAGAAAGCACCGGCAACGTCGGGTCAGCCGACCCGGCGCGGGCGAAGACCAGCATTTCGCCCAACTGTGTGCCCGGACCAGGGCTACCAGCAGCACAGCCATCGCAGTGAAAATCGTCATCGTGCCCTGTGAGCACGATGTTTCCGGCCAGCGCCGGAAGCGTTAACAGGGCGGCCCCTGCCGCCACAGCCAAAAGCCTTTTACCCATTCGTTCCTCCTCCTGTTGGCGACTTTAGATCGCCCATTCGCCTGATCGCTACCGGCATCATTTGCCGGTCAGTGATGCGGCTCACACATAATGCAATCTGAATACCGAAATGTAAACTCGCTTGAAGTGTATTGCTATCCGTATATCCTGGAACAAGATGCAAGGATATTGGATATCTCAAAGAAACCGAAAAAATCCTTTTTTTTCGACTTCAGGTCAATCCCGTAGGACTAAATCCTACCAATCGCTACGATTAGGGGGATAGGACGCTTGAAAGACCGGTACACACCCAGGGGGGAGGCCAGAAGGCCTATAACTGCTTTCCTCTCCCCCAGTACTCGTCAAACAGTCCCTTCATGGCCGCTCCCATGCCTTCGTGATCGAAGACCAGCGAGGTCCAGGCGGGGCGCGTGATCACCGGATCGAGAAGGGCGATCAGCCCGCGGCGGCCGTCGAATAGCGCCAGCTTCATGGGGAGCGACGAGGCTTGCCGCACCTCAACTCCGGCCGACGAGTATTCCTCCAGCCGCTGCCGGTGCGCGTTGTCGAGAGACGCCGATTCGAGCAGCAGACGGCAGGCTACGCCCGTTTCGCGCGCCTGCTTCACCAGCTTTTCATCCAGCGGATCGACCGCGTAGGGCGGGCGCGAGAACTCCAGATACTCTTTCTTCACTTCCGAGAGCATCTTGCGATATTCGGCGCCGGTCTGCGCCGGTTCGGTGACGATGCGCAGGTAGTCGAGCGTGCCCCGGCCGCCCTGGCCTTCCGAGTACAGGGCCTTGAGGTCGTCCATCAAGCCCGACGCAACGCGGCTCTGGTCGGTGAGTTCGTGCTCCATCAATTGGCGCCGGCGCGAGAGGTAGCTCGGAATCGCCAGGTCCGGCTCGACCGCCGAGAACAGTTTGGTTTTCTCCTGCACCACCTGCGCGAAGCCCTTCTCCACCAGGCTGTCGAGGACTTCGTATATCTTCTGGCGGGGAACGTGCGCTCGCGCCGCCAACTCCAGCGCTTTGAATTTGGGGTGCCCGAGTAATACCAGGTAGGAGCGGGATTCGTAAGCGTTCAGCCCCATCTGCTGCAACCGGCGCCAGAACCGCTGGAATTCCACCTCTACAAATGCGTCACTCATGGAACCATTAACAATACCAACAAGAGCGGGAAATGCAAAAGGCTGCAAACACAAGGGCATCCAGTGGAACACCTACTGGAGCCCATCCGATTAACCTTATGGTTAGCTCAGCGTACGACCACTGGCATCGGGGAAAAACCTTCAGGATTCTGAGTGTTACGCGCATTGACTTAGTACTAGACCGACTCTACAATTGAGCCAGTGTACGACCGCCATGAGCGCCACGACCACAACAACACCGGAGTCTTGCGCCGTCCACGAAGACGCGCCTGCCCGGCCAATTCGCATCGTTATCGCGGATGATCATCCCATCTTCCGCGACGGCCTGAAACACCTGCTCTCGCTTGAGAAGGATTTCGAGGTGGTGGGCGAAGTGGGTCATGGCGATGACGTGTTGCCGGCCGTTGAATTGCATCATCCCGACGTTCTGCTGCTCGACCTGCAGATGCCCGGAACGCACGGCCTCGCCGTTCTTCAGAAGATGCAAACCGCCGGTGCCGGAACCAAGGTGATCGTGCTCACGGCCTCCGATGACAAGAACGAGTTCGTGCAGGCGATGAAGCTGGGCACCTGCGGGATCGTGCTCAAACAGTCGCCCACGGACCTGCTGTTCAAGAGCATCCGCAAAGTATATGCGGGCGAGATCTGGCTGGACACCCACACCACAGCCGCCGTCATGCGGCAGTTCTCCACGGCTGAAGACTACGGCGCCCCGCCCGTCAACGGGCGCTCGCGCGAGCGTTCCCCATTAAGCCACAGAGAGCGCGAGATCGTGGCGCTGGTGGCGCAGGGATTCAAGAACAAGGAAATGGCCGAGAAGCTGTTCATCAGCGAGCAGACGGTAAAGAACCATCTGCACAACATCTTCGACAAGCTTGGCGTTTCCGACCGCCTGGAGCTGGCCCTCTACGCCATTCACCGCAAGCTGCACCTCGCCTAGCCGCTTCCCGCCGCGGAGAGTGCGTTAGCCTGACCCATCGGCGGGTCTTCTCACGGTTGCCGGTTCACGATCTCAGCCACGCCCAGAAGCTTCGAGCTGATGCGGAGCCGGGTGCGCTCCGCTGTCTCCAGAGCGATTTGAATGCGGACGCGCGTGCCTTCCAGCCTGAAGCCGATGATCCCGCCGGCTGCGGTGAAATCGTCGGTTTCTCCCACCGTCAGAATGTTGGCGCCCTTCAGCGCATCAAGCGCTGCACGGGTCCGCTTCGACTCCGCGGCGCCGATAAATAGAATCTGGCACTTGCTTGCCTGTTGCGTGTCCCGTAGCCGCCGCACCGCGAAAGCCCGGTCTCCGATCTTCTTGCCTTGCACCATGACCTCGAGCGTCGAACCGAAAGGATTTTGTCCGACAATACAGATCCCGAATGCATCGTTAGCGTTGGCGAAGGTGCCCGGCGGCCACTCCACGAACTTGGCAAAATTGTAGAGAAAGGCGGCCTTCACCTGATACTCGTCGAACGCGGGCCCCTGTGCGTGCGCCGCGAGCCCGATTCCCAGCAGGAATGCGAGATTGAGCCACATAGACATGGGTCGCCGCACCTAGAAACGCCAGGTGACCTTGCAGAAGACGCTACGCTCCACTAGCGTATGCAGGATCGAGAACGCGTCGTGATACTCGGCGTGGGCCGGCGATAGCAGGTTCTGCCCGACGATGCTGAATTCAAGAAACTCTCCCACGTACCATCCGAGGCGCGAATCGAGGCGCGTGTAGCCGGGCGTCGAGCCATTGCCCCCGTCCGTCAAGCGGCCAACCTGAAAGATAGACGTCTCCCAATCCAAGTTGCGCGTCAGATTCACGAAAGAGCGAATCTGAAACTGATGCTTCGGTGATTCGTTCGCAATTGCGCCCGCGGCCGGATCCTGGCTCGAGGGATCTCCGGCCACGTGCATCTGAAGGAAGTAGTAGCCGGGGCTGATTTTCCAGCGATGGGTTAGGCTCCAGTTGGCAAACACCTCCGCGCCGTAATTGTGAGCGTGGGCATTGTCGGCGAAGATTATCGGGATCACTAAGTAGGTTGGCCCGGGGTTCGTGGTGAGAAACGGGTTTCCCGGCTCGTTGGTCTGGAGGCCATAGTAGTGGCTTGAAAATGTCGCTATGTCGAGCGAGAGGCGCTGGGTGGCTTGCGCACGATACCCCACTTCGAAGTCATAGAGCCGCTCCGCCTTCCGGTTTGGATTGCCGGTGAGCTCTACGACTCCCAAGCCGCCATTGTCCAAGGGTACGATCGCCACGTCGGCCGGCTGATTGTAGTCCGCCCGAGCCGGTTGGCGAATGGCACGGGACCCGGACGCCCAGAGGGTTTGCCGGTCCGTCAGGTTCCAAACCAACTGCCCGCTGGGTTCATATTCGAATCCGGTATAGGAGTTGTGTTCCAGTTTCGTTCCGAGAGTGAGCCAGAGTCTAGGCGCGAGTTTTATCTCATCCTGAACGAATGTGCTGAAGAGGCTGTCCGTGCGCTTGTCTGGCACGTACCTGATAGCGTATCCGGGGGTGAGATCGTCGCTGGTCACCCGGTAGCCGCCGCCCCACACCATGTTGTTGCGCGTACCCAGAGTCAAATGATGTTCGAAATCCACATCCACGGTCTGCCGGATTTCGCCCAATCCCCGCTCCCGGCGATCGTAGCCGTCGTAATAAACCTGCAGGGACGTACCGGAGCCGTTCGAGAAAGTGTGGTCCCATCGTCCCAGGACGTTACCGGCGCCGACGCTAATCCAGTCGTCAACGATGGCCTCGCGCGGCAGATCCTTGATGAGTAGTGTGTCTATGGTCTGCCCTTCGCGCGATTGGAACAGGTCGCCCTGCACCGTCAATGCGTCCTTGGGCGAGAGTTCCCAGTCCGACCGGAATCCGGCGTGCGCTTTGTGCCATCCGTCCACCACCGTTTCGCCCCCAGGCGCTAATGCGTTCCCGAGATTCGCATAGTCCCCGAAAACGCGGTACGCGCCCTTCCCGCCGATCTGGCCTCCGTATTGAACCAGCCCTCGTCCGGCTTCCTGGGAACCCGCAGCCGCGCTGATCAGGCCTCCCTGCGTGGCTTTGGCGCTCTTGGTGATGATGTTGATCACGCCATTGACGGCGTTCGCCCCCCACATCGTCCCACCCGGGCCGCGGATCACCTCGATCCGCTCGATATCCTCCAGCGGCACGTCCTGTTGATCCCAGTTGACGCCTGAGGTGAGCGGCGTATAGACACTTCTCCCGTCTATCATCACCAGTACCTTGTCTCCATATTTGTCGGTGAAGCCTCGAATACTGATGGCCCAGGTGTGGGCATTAATCTGCGCGACGTGTATTCCCGGCACCGTCCGCAGCAGATCCGGAATGCTGGTGGCGCCCGATCGGCCGATGTCTTCCTGGCTGATGACGTAGATCGCGGCTCCGGCCGTCGAAACCTTCTGTTCTCTCTTGGACACCGACGTGACCTCGACATTCATCAGATCCGCCAGGTCGAGCTGCGTGAGGTCGCCCGCGATTTGAGCCGGACCAGGAATCGGGACACATAAAGCGAGCGCCACCGAGATACAGATGCGCGTCAGGAAAATCGCGCTGTGACCTCTGTATGTGCCGTTGGGCGGAGAACTCGACATGCGACTCTTGACTCTTATCGGCGGCTACAGGTCCGTCCATCAGATCGGCGGCCCCTGAAATCTCCACCGGAGTGCGAGATGGCATGTTGGCTTTGAGTATAGCCAAGTTATTGAAAACAGGAGGATATATAACCGGAGAGGGTAGCGCTATCGCTTTCCGGCAACGTCGCGGAAGGGATTCACGATCTCGACGCCGAGAATTGCGCGCCCATGCTGAAGATCTTCCGTATACAGGCGCGTGGCGCCGCCTCGTGCCGCTGCCACAACCACCAGTGCGTCCCAAAACGACAGCTTGTCGCGGGCGGAGAGTTCGATGGCCCGCCGCACCGCGCCATAATCAGGAGCCACTACCGGCCAGGCGGCAATCTGATCCAGGTAGCGGAGAGCCTGTGCGGGCGTCAATGGAGTCCGCACCTTGCGGGTGAGGGTGACGAACAACTCACTCAGCACTTGCGTGCTGGTCCGGAATGTTTCGGCCGTCATTAACTCGCGCACCAGGGCCTGGGCAGAGTTAGAGAGTACCTAGATACAGCAGAGCCCCGGCGGCCTACACCACCGCGCCGACTTCCTTCGACCCGTACTCTTTCAGCTTGTTGTGGAGCGTCTTGAGGCTGATGCCGAGGATCTCGGCGGCCCGTGTTTTGTTGTTCTTGGTGTGCTCCAGGGTGCGCAGGATGAGACCCTTTTCCGCATCTTCCACGGTGGTTCCGATCGGGAATTGAACCCCGTCGCTCCCCGGGGCGGCCGGGGTGTCGGACGCCGAGGCAACCGGTGTCGTAGCCCGGTTCTGGAGCATAACGGGCACATGCTTCATCTCGATGGTGCCTTCGCCTACCAGAATCACGGCGCGCTCCAGCACGTTCCGCAGCTCCCGCACATTGCCCGGCCAGTTGTGCCGCTTCAGTGCCTCCAGCACTTCCGGCGAGATGTCGCTGGCTTTACAGCTGTGCTTGCGGTTCAGCTCGCTGATGAGAAAGTCGGCAATCGGGGGGATATCTTCCCTGCGCTCGCGCAGCGGCGGCAGGTGGATATGGAAAACGTTCAAGCGGTAATACAGGTCCTCGCGCAGGTGGCCGCCGCGCACGGCCTCTTCGGGAACTTTGTTAGTTGCCGCCACCACCCGGACATCCACCTCGAACTCCGTCTTGCCGCCGAGGCGCCGCACCTTGGAGTCTTCCAGTATCCGCAGCAGCTTGGCCTGCGTGAGCGCCGGCATCTCGCCGATCTCGTCGAGCAGCAGCGTACCGCCCTGCGACAGTTCGAAGCATCCCGCGCGGCGTTCCGAAGCGCCTGTGAAAGAGCCCTTTTCATGGCCGAACAGCTCGCTCTCGATCAGCGTTTCCGGGAGCGCCGCGCAGTTGATAGCGAAGAATGGTCCCTGGCGCCGCGGGCTGAGGGCGTGCAGCGTGCGCGCCACCAGCTCTTTTCCGGTGCCGCTCTCGCCCGAGATCAGCACGCAGGCGTTGGTCGGCCCCGCCTGCTGCAGCAGCACGAAAATTTCCTGCATGCGTGCCGACGTGCCCACCAACTCGCCGAGCGATCCCTTGTAACCCAGTTGCCGCTCGAGCGCGCGATTGGTGGTGCGCAGGCTGTTGTGCGCCGCGGCACGCCGCAGCAGCACCTGCAGCACGTTCGACTGCACCGGCTTTTCGAGAAACCAGAACGCGCCCAGCTCGTGCACCGTGCGCACGCCGGTTTCAATATTTCCGAAAGCCGTCAGCACGATGGCCGGCGGCGCGTCTCCCAGTTCCTGCAGCTTTTCGAGAAACTGGTAACCGTCCATTCCGGGCATGTTCAAGTCGGTCACGATCACGTCGGGCGAAAAACTTGCGACCTTCTCCAGCGCCTCGGCGCCTTCCGAAGCCGTGTCCGCCCCCATGCCCCAGGCGTTCACCATGCCCGCAAGGCCCGTGCGCTGGCTGATCTCGTCGTCGACGATCAGGACTTTGAGTTGCTTATCCACTGGTTCTATTGTATCGTTTTGGGCCCTTTCCGCCGGATGAAAATTTGCATTCCTCGGATAATCTTGCACGTCTGAGTGATAATAGAACTAGACTGGCGGCATGGCCAAGCGAATCACTCGCCCGGCCGTGTCATTAGACACAAGCCCTATGGTTGCAGCCCTGGTCCGTCGCGCGCGCCGGCGTTATCTCGGCAATGAGCTCCTGGCTCAGGGCGCCTGGGCTGCCTGCGCGGCCATGGCCGGCGTCATTCTGCTGCTGATCGCCGGCACCCAGATCCTCGACTGGCGTTTCCTGGTGGCGATTACCGCAGCTACCTTGACGGTTGGTACGTACAGGACGCTCCGCCGCGTTCCCTCCGCTTATGCCATCGCTCAACTGGTGGACCGGCGGCTGTTTCTGGCCGACACGCTCTCCACCGCGCTCTATTTCGCCGAAATCGTGGCGAAGGGGCACGAAGATATGCGCGAAGGGCAAAGCCTCCAGGCCGAGCGCGTGGCCCAACGCGTGGACCTGGAACGTGCCGTTCCCTTTGCCATGCCGCGCGCCGCATACGCCCTGGCGTCCCTGGCGCTCGTGGCATCCGGCCTGTTCGCGCTGCGCTACGGATTCACCCGCAGCCTGGACTTGCGGGCGCCGCTCGCGCGCATCGTGATGGAAAATTTCGGCGGCGCTCCGACACAAGAAGCGGCCTTGCGCAAGAACGGCCGCGTGCCCCGGCCCGATGTCCCCAAGCCTATCGGCATTAGCTTGCCCGAAAGCGACAGCCAGCAGCAGCAGCCGCTCGATCCGGCGCCTGATTCCGCGCTCGACACCGTCGGCGTGCCCGAGGCGGTGAACGATCCGCTTCGCCAGGATCAGAACGCCAGCAAAGCCAAGAGCGAATCAGCGGTCCGCGAAAAGGCGGAAGGCGATCAGGGTGACACCGAATCCTCCGACGGAATGGACGCTGCCACCGGCGATAGCCGGTCGGACAGTCCCGAGGGAGCGAAAAACGCGAAGCAGACCGGCGCGCCTACCAGCGGCAAGCCCGACGGCTCCGCTTCCGAGCAGAATTCCAGCCTGGTCTCCAAGCTGCGCGACGCCATGTCGAACCTGCTTTCCAAGATGCGCCAGCCGAACGGCAGCGGATCGCAGCACCAATCGAGCGACGGCCAGAACGCGCAGAAGGCGGGCGCGCAGCGCTCCGGCGAGCGCCAGAACGGAGCTTCCGGAGAAGGCCAGCAGCAGCAGGGCGGCCAGGAAGCCGCCGACGCCGAGAGCCAGCAGGCCGGCGCGGAAGGCAAAGAGGGAAAGAACTCGCAAGCCCAGGGCGCGGGCCATAGCGCCGACCAGCACGGCGCCAACCAGCCCGGCAGCGGCATCGGCCGCCAGGACGGCAATAAGGACACCAAGCTCGCCGAACAGCTCGCCGCCATGGGCAAGATCAGCGAGATCATCGGCAAGCGCTCGGCCAGCGTGACCGGCGAAATCACCGTGGAAGTGCCGTCCAGCCAGCAGCGCTTGCAAACTCCCTACTCGCAGTCCAACGCCACCCACACCGATTCGGGCGGCGACATTAGCCGCGACGAAGTTCCCGAAATCTTCCAGCAATACGTCCAGCAATATTTCGAGCAGATCAGAAAACAGCCCGCAGCCGCCCCCAAGCCCGACGCCTCGCCGCGCAGCAAAGCCCAGCCGCCGGCAGCCAAGACCACGCCGCCTTCGATGTAGCGCGCGGTCGGAAGCCCCCCTACTCCCACACCCTCTTCGCCACGCCCTTGTCCCGGTCCTTCACCCTGTCGTACAAATAAAACGTCGACACCGTCCCTAGCGCTTCGTTATACAGACTGATCTCGCCTAGCGCTTCCCGAAGATCTTCCTGGAAATCGTGCAGCGCGCGCAGATCCGACGCCAGCGCCGGTTTGCGTTTTCCGCTCGCCGTCAGAAAAAACTTCTGAAACCCGCCGTCGGCCAGCGCTCCGATCTCGCCGTTCATCTCGACGCCCGCCGGTTCCACCACGCGCGGCGCTCCGTCGTCCAAATCGAGCACCACCGCGCAACCGTCGCGGCTGATGCGCAAGCGTCGCGTTCCCGGCTGCACATCCACCGTGAAACCGGCGCGCCGCACCTGTTCCACCCGTCCTTCGAAGGTCAACTCTTTCGGCTCAGCCCGGCGGAAAAACATATCTCCTATTATAATTCCCGCATGCCGTTCATCCTTTCGCTCGACGAAGGCACAACGAGCGCGCGCTCCGCTCTCTATGACGAACAGGGCCGCCGCGTGGCCATGGAATCGGTGGCGTTCCGGAGCCGCTATCCGCATCCGGGATGGGTCGAGCAGGATGCCGTCGAGATCTGGCGCGCCCAGTTGGAATCGGCGCGGACTGTCCTCACGCGGGCCCGCGTCGCGGCGTCGGATATCGTAGCCGCCGGCATCACCAATCAGCGCGAGACTACCGTCGTGTGGGACCGCGCGACCGGCCAGCCCGTTGCTCCCGCCATCGTCTGGCAGTGCCGCCGCACGGCCGAATATTGCACGCGCCTCGCCGCATCCCCCGACGCCGCCGCGATCACGCGCACCACCGGCCTCGTCATCGACGCATATTTTTCCGCTAGCAAGATCCGCTGGATTCTCGAAAATGTTCCCAACGCCCGCGCACGCGCCCGAAGCGGCGAACTGCTCTTCGGCAACATTGACACCTGGCTCATCTGGAACCTGACCGGCGGCGCGGTCCACGCGACCGACCTGTCCAATGCCTCCCGCACCATGCTCATGAACCTCGCGGCCGGCGATTGGGACGACGATCTGCTGCGCATCTTCGACATCCCGCGCGCCATGCTGCCGCGCATCGTGCCATCGAGCGGCGTCGCGGGCGAGATCGCGGCTGGGCATTTCGGCGCGCCGGTTCCCATCGCCGGCATCGCGGGCGACCAACAGGCCGCGCTCGCCGGCCAGGCGTGCTTCCGCTCCGGGCTTTCGAAAAACACCTACGGCACCGGCTGTTTCGCGCTGCTCCATACCGGCGGCCGCGCGCCGGTGTCGAAGAACCGGCTGCTCTCGACGCGCGCCGCATCCACCGATTCCCAGCCGCAATTCGCCATCGAAGGCAGCGTGTTCATCGCCGGCGCAGCGATTCAATGGGTGCGCGACGAGCTGAAGGCCATCGCCACTGCCGCCGATTCGGAAACGCTCGCGACGTCCATTCCCGATAACGGTGGCGTCTACTTTGTGCCGGCATTCGTCGGCTTAGGTGCCCCGCACTGGGATCCCGACGCGCGCGGCTTGATCACGGGGCTGACGCGCTCCACCGGACGCGCCCACATCGTCCGCGCCGCGCTCGAAAGCATCGCCTATCAAACGCGCGAGCTGGTGGAAGCCATGCAGGCCGATTCCGGCGAAGAGTTGCGCGAGCTCCGCGTGGATGGCGGCGCCGCTGTCAACGATCTGCTCATGCAGTTCCAGTCCGACATTCTCGGCAAGCCCCTGGTGCGCCCCGTGGATGTAGAAACCACCGCGCTCGGCGCCGCCTATCTCGCCGGCCTCGCCACCGGATTCTGGAAAAGTGTGGCGGAAGTCGAGACCTTCTG
>JACXTT010003041.1_pt1 | contig 26253 bp, 30 predicted proteins | sample 9270951 | NCBI WGS metagenome assembly JACXTT01 (sample SAMN15532306, study PRJNA645909) | rock metagenome | isolation source: weathered quartz diorite | place: Puerto Rico | collected 2017-06-21
GCCGTCCTCCATCAAGGGCGGCGCCGCCCACTGGTGCATCGGCGCCCCACGCGGGCGGCGGCTCACGAACGGCGAGGGAGGGCTCGCCGACCGGTTCGCGACGAACCCGCCGATGAGCATGCGGATCTCGCGGCTCAAGGGCATGGGATACGCGCAGCTGAAAAAGGAGGGAGGCTCATTCACGAGTTCCGTGTCCGGCTAAGCCGCTACAAGCTGCAGGAGCGCAGGTTGGCCAGACGGGCGCTCGCTGATGATGCGGCGATCACTGCCGCAGTTCGAGCGCATATGGCGGAGCACGGGCTCACAGAGCAGCAGGTGCGCCGCCAGGTACGCGCCTACCTCGACGAAATCATCCCGCACTTCAATGTGCTCTCGTACTACAAGATCGGGTACAACGCCGCGAAGATCGTCGTCAATCTCCTCTACAAAACCAGTGTCGATTACCAGGATGAGCGCGCGCTGGAGCGAATCCCCAAGCGCGACGTCGTAGTCTACTTGATGAATCACCGGTCCAATGCGGATTACGTCGTGGTGGCGTACGTGCTCGCCCGCGGCGTGCACGTGAGCTACGCGGTCGGCGAGTGGGCACGCGCGTGGCCGCTCGAGTACGTGTTCAAGTCGTTTGGGGCGTACTTCGTCCGGCGGCGGTTCCGCGAGCCGCTGTATCACACCGTGCTCGAGCGTTACGTCCAGCTCATCACCCGCAACGGCGTCACGCAGGGGATCTTCCCCGAGGGCGGCCTGTCGCGCGACGGGAAGCTGCGGCCTCCGAAACTGGGCCTGCTCGACTACATCTGTCGCACGCTGACGGACCCGGCGTTCGACCGTGATGTCTGGTTCGTGCCGGTCGCGCTGAACTACGACCGCGTGCTGGAGGATCGCTCGCTGATTCGCGAGCTCATTCTCGAAGGAGACCGGCCCGGCCGAGTCGCTCAGCTCGGCACCGTGGTCTCGTATCTCGTCAGCAACACCGGGAGGCTCTTGACCGGCCGGCTCAAGCGCTACGGCCGGGTCGCGGTCAACTTCGGCACGCCGCTGTCGCTGCGCGGCTGGCTCAAGACGGCGCCCAACAATGTCCTGTCGCTCCCCAAGGAGGCGCGCCTGCCGGAGCTCGAGCGGCTCGCCCGCGAGATGCTGGCGCGCATCGGAGCAATCATTCCGGTCACGCCGGTTCCGCTGGCCGCGGCCGCGCTCCTCTCGTTCGGCCAGACGGTCGTTGGGAAGGACGCGCTGCTCGAGCGCATGGACCAGCTGCGCGACCGGCTCAAGGACGTGAACAGCAAGGTGGTACGGGGCGGCGCGCGGATCGCCGAGGTCTGGGATCGCGCCTGGCGGATGCTGCGGATGCGCCGGCTGGTGATGGTGGATGGAGCATCGCTGGTGATACTGCCGCGGGGACGTCCCCTACTCGAGTACTACGCCAACTCGATTGCCCACTTGATCCCGATTCGCGGCCCACGGATGCCATTTCACAAAACGCATGAACTGGATCCGACTCTGCCGCGCCTCAATCGCCTATAGAAATACGAAGCCCCCGGGACGGCACACTAGGCGCGCCCGGGGGCTCCGACACATTGGCTACCCGGAGTCGAGGGCTTGCGCCCTTCGTTCTTCTCTCCGCCGCCACCTGTGGACTGATTCGTCCTCGGTAGGGCAAGCAGAGGCTCCGGCTTCCATCCCCAGGCAACCCCGTCGGGTCGCTCGGTTCACCAATGTGGGTGCTACGGGTCAGATCGGGTCGCGGACCGACCTTCCGCACTGCACGTCGAGGCACCATTTCGACGTGGCTAGGGCAGCGCGACTGGCCCCAGCTGTCCGACCCGGCGAGTTGACTCCCGGATCAACGAGCGCCTGAGCCCTTGGTTGCGTCGGCGCCCTCCCCGGAATTTCCGTTCGGACTCGAGTTAAAGGCGTTGTTGAGACGCCAGGTCCCAACCCTTCCCTCCAACTCGCGTGACAGCAATATAGGGGTGCTCAAAAAACGCGCAAGTGCCGATGTTTCTTCGGGTTAGCTCACTTCGATGTGCATGCCGTGTGGATGGTAACTGACGACTGTGACGCGCATTCCATCGCTCATCCACATGATGTGGAGTTGTGAATCCACAGCGCGCACGTTCCCACATCGGGGTATTTACCCCTCTATCGCGACCTCGCAGTAGGCAAACGGCTGGTCCGATTCGGTGGGAACGAATAGAAATCCCGCGCCACTCGTCGCGTACCAGCCGGCGAGCAGCTGTGTCGAGCGGCCGACCGCGGGCTCGGCGAACAACGCCTGGGTCCAGCGGCGAATGTGGCGCAATTCGGGTGCGCGGCGCGACAACAAACTCAGCGCGGCGCCGAGTCCGTGCGTAGCGCGGAGGAAATGCGCGATGGCGTGGCCGCGTTGTGCGAAAATGTACGAGCGCACTCCCGGCTCGTCATACAGCAGAGTACCTTCGTATGGATCGGCGGGGGGCGCGTCCATCCGCGGTCCGAAGTAAACGAAGACACGGTTGTCGCCGTCTCTGCGCTCGACGACGACGGCGGCCGAATCGGGGCCGAGGCGCGCGGCATGCACGAGGTCCTCGGCGGCGAGGATTCCGACTTGGGCGGTCCATTCGAGCGCCGCGAGGGCCTGATCGAGCGGCAAGCCGACCGCGTCGTCGTAGGCGATGAGACGCGGCGCTTCACCGGCGCGCTGAAAGAAGTGGGCGAGCGCGTCGGCGCGATCTTCGAAGGTCCGCAAAATGCGGGAGGTTGCGGGAACGGCCATGCGGAGATTATAACGGAGCAGGAATTCAACTGTTAGAGGAGCTATCAGCGATGTTGCCGGGATTGGTGATGGTTGTCACGCTCGTGTCGAATCAACAGGATACGGTAACGCACAAGGACTCCTTGCCCGCGGCACCGGTGTCGGCGCAGGCGCCCGTTTCCCCCCCCGCGCCCCCCCCCCCCCGCCGACGATCGAGCAGATCAAGTACATGGAGGGCCTCAGGACCGCGACTCGGGGCGTCGCACAAATCCGCGACGGGGTGAACCGCGTCGTTCGTACGCAGCAAGCGGATTCCCTGACTCGCCGCCGCGCGGCTCGACGCCTCGGCGGGCTGTGCGGCACTGCCCGGTCATTCATCGTCAGCGGCCGGCCGAAGATGCAGCCGACCGCCTACGCGGACTCGATGCGGGCCCTGGCGAAACAGCTCACGATGCGGCTCGACTCGCTGACGAGCGCGTTGCCGACCTGCGAAAAGACGGCGGGACGTGATCCGAACGCGGTTGCGACGACGCTCACGGGCAAGCTGAAGAGCTACGATGATGCACTGCTCGCCTTCCGGATGCGCCTTAAACCGGACAGCACCAAGGCCATCAGCCAGCAGTGACGCTAAGTGGTTGACGGAAAATCACTTAGCGTCTTGGTCGCCTTAGGTCTCTTCTAGGGAACGGGCTGCTGTTTTGGCTCCAGTCTCAGGATCCAGAGGCCCGTATTGATGTCAGGGACGAAGATGTTGCCGTCCTTCACGACGGCTCCCCAGGCAAACGGGGCTCTGCGGTGACCCAATGAGTCAACCGTCAGAATCCAGCTCATCTCGCGTCCTTCGCGGAGCAAGTCGCCCTTCAGCTCGCCGGAGATATCGACCGCCCGTGCGCCACCCTGATAGTTGCCGAGGTAGAGCGTGTCGCCCACGACCCAGACGTTGTGGACGCCGCCATCGGTGGGTTCGTACCAGGCGACTTCCCGTGGCTTCATGATGTCCGAGACGTCGATGACGTGCAGCCGGCCGAAGGTCAGGTTGTTGCCGTCCTGGAGACCCTTGTACGGATGGGCCGCATAGACCTCGTCACCCACGAACACATATCGCCCCTGCTTCCATGCCGTATGGGTCCCGCGCACGAAGCCCTGTCCCCACAACTGTGAGACGCGCGCGTACACCGCGTTCAGGTCGTACTTGAATTGGGAGACGAACTGCGGATTCGTCGGACTTCCACCCTTCATCCCGTTGCCGACGTCGAGAATCACGAGGCCGTCGTTCCAGTACGCCAGATACGCGAGCCCGTCGACGACCATGATATCGTGCAGATACCGGCCCGCCTCGGTCTGCTCGGTCTGCCAGCGCGCGACCTCCTTGGGGTGCTGCGGATCTTGAATGTCGATCACGCGCATCGAGCCGGTTGCGTCGTCGGTGATGTACGCGTGACCCTTGTAGACGTAGGAGCTGTGGACTCCACCTGAAACGGTTTGCGTGTACTCGGAGACCGGTTTGGGATGGCAGGGGTTACTCGCGTCGAAGACGACTATGCCGTTCTTGCGGTCCGACGCACCCTCACGCGAAAAGACCCCGTACTTCCCGTCCTCGGTCGTCATCACGTCGTTCACGATGCGCGCATTCGTCATCATCGAGTCGACGATCTTCGGATGCGTGACATCGGCGACATCGATCGCATACACGCGATCGGCGATCGTCGACAGATACGCGCAGGTCCCCGACGGGTGCACCCAGACCTCGGCCGCGCTCATCGTGATCGGGACGCGACCCCGCACTTCGATGCCGCGCCCGACTTCGCGAGGTGCAACATGCACGACGGCGTCGGCATCCTTCCCGCCGATCGTCGCAGTCACGGTGTAGTCACCCGCGAGCTCGGCGACGAACGTGCCGTTCGGGTCGATCTCCGACACACCGGACCCCGCGGTGACCGCCCAGTCCGCGGCGACATCGCCGACCGGTCGGCCCGCCGCGTTGCGTGCCGTGGCTGTGAATTTCACGACGTCACCAGTGCGCACATTCGACGTCCCGGGCTCGATGGTGACGCGGGCAACGTTGTTCGGCAGCACCTGGAGGACGAGCGTCTCCGTCGCCGAACCGGCCGTCGCAGTGATGGTGGCGCGCCCCGCAGACACCGCGCGCAACCGGCCATCGTTCGTTACGGTCGCGACGCGAGGATTGCTCGAGGTGAACGTCACTGGATCGGCGCGACGATCACCGTGCCGCGAGAACGGCGTGGCCGAGAGCGTGAGTCGTGAACCGGCAACCAGGCGAGAGGGACTCGGATCGAGTGTGATGCGGGCAGGCGGTTCGGGCAGCACGTGCACCAGCGCAGTCCCAAACACCTGATTCCCCTGCACGCCCGGGACGTACGCAACAGCCGTCACACGAGAGTATCCCTGATATCCGCCGGTGAATTCGCCCGTCGAATCCATTCCACCCTGCATTGCGCTGTCGAACCACCCGATCTTTGCGCCGGGCACCGGCTGTCCCGTTGCGTCGAGTGCGCGAGCCGTGAACTTGAGTTTGCCGCCGACGGGTACCTCGGCGCCGCTCGGTTGGACCTCGACCTTGGCGATCTGCGGTTGCGGCGCGGTGGTGGTCGTGGTCTGTTGCAGGACGACTAACGACAGTAGCGCTTGCAGCAACATGGGAATGCCTCCATCCGACGGCGGTTAAAGGGGGAGACTGAGGTTATCGCGTCGGCGGCTCAATCGGAAGTGTTGCGATGATGTCGTAATAGTGCCCGCGACAGGAAAGGGCCGTCGTGATTGACAGGGTATGGGGGGGTTAATACCTTAGCCCGCGGTTCAAGCATACGTGGCACCGTCACCGGATGTCTGCGCTCCGCGAGGACCAAATGTCTCGCGGATTTTTGTTTGAGCCCGTCCCACGCCGCGGTGGTGTGGGTCGTTCCAATCCGGGGCTGTGCCCCATTGTGCAGAGGTCTTAACGGTATGGCTAAGGGTAAGGTGAAGTGGTTTAACGACGCGAAAGGCTTTGGCTTTATCGCGCAGGAGTCGGGTCCAGACGTGTTCGTTCACTTCACAGCGATCCAGGCGGAGGGCTTCCGCAGCCTCGCCGAGGGTGACAACGTCGAGTTCGACGTCGCCCAGGGTCCAAAGGGGCTGCAAGCGCAGAACGTTCGCAAGGTCTGAGCATCCCTGCTCAGGCGAAACGGGCCCGGGTCACACCGGGCCCGTTTGCTTTTCATATATTGGCGCCATGACTTCCGCGATCCTTCTCGTTCTCCTCGTCCAGGCGCGCCCCGCGGCTCCAGCGCTGCGACCATTCGCTTATCGCGGATTCGCACCGGGCATGGCGTACCGCGATTTTGCCACGCGCGCGCGCAGCATCGCGCAGGGCGACAGCGACATCCTCGCCTGTCAGACAATGCGCCGCACCGCGCAGGTGATGGACTGTGGCGTGCGCATCCGCGATCCCGTGGACAGCGCACGTTTCTATTTGAGCGCCAATGTCATCGAGGGCCGCACCTCGGTGATTGCGTTCGTGGATTCGGGGCAAGTCGCCCTGGTGCGGCGGACGCAGGACGATATGCGCAAGCACCTCGGTGCTCCGCAGCGTCGAGTGCGTAGCATGTGGGAATGGACCAAAGGGCGACGCTTCATCCGGCTCAACTGGCGCGGTGGTCGTGATTGGCGTGTGATCTCGATCACGCTGAACGACCGTGACGTGATGGACCGGATCCACCGCTATCGGCCAGCACCAACCAAGCGCACGCCGTGAGCCTGCGCTGTGGCTCACGGCGTGGGGTGCACGAGGTCTTCTGCTAGTTTTGCGATTCCCTGAGCTCCAACGAGTTGTTCCATCCAGCGCGGTGGCAACGCGACGTCTCCGTACCGTGCACCGAGCAGGGCGCCAGCGACGGCGGCATTCGTGTCGGTGTCGCCGCCCGCCTGGGCAAGCGCGATGAGCGACTCCTCCAGCGAGCGGTCGTGGGTCACGAACCAGAACGCGATTTCCACGCAGTGGACGACGTACCCCGCCTCACCCGGTCGCGCGATCGGGAGATCGTCCTCGCGCTCACGCGGCACACGATGAATTGCCTCGCGCAGCACGCGCGGCGCGCGGTCGCCGATGCGGTGCATCACCTCGTCGATGAAGTAGATGTTCCCGTGCAACAGCTCGCGCGCCGCCAGGTTCACCGCGGCGGCGCCCCAGGTGCACCGGTCGTCGGCGTGCGTGATCGCGGCCTGCTGGGTCGACACGCGGATCAGACGATCGGGGTCGTCGTGGTAGCGGAGCGCGACGGGTATGCAGCGCATGACGCTGCCATTGCCGGCCGACCGGCCGGGATTCTGCTGATTCGTGAGGCGCCCCGCTTCGAAGGGCTCCTTCCCGCGCTCGATCAACGTAAGCGCACGCCTGGTTGTCAGGCCGATGCCGCGGCCGTCCACCTTCATCCATTTCACCCAGCGCCGGGCGACGTCGTTTTCGTCGAACCCCTTGGACGCCAGCAGCGATTCGCCGAGCAGCAGCGCCATCGCGGCGTCGTCATCGTAGGGAGAATTCTTGGGGGGTGGCGCGAGATCGACGACGCCATTCGGGAAGGCGGTGCGGATGGCTTCCGACGTTCCCAGATGCTCGGTGGGAACGCCCAACTGATTGCCGGCGACAAGGGCCAGCAACGCACCCCGGGCGCGCGAGACGAGCTGTGGGTCCCCCCGTTCCATTGGGCCACAAACTAACACCCGCCGTGGCGATCGTCTTAGGTCTCGCGGGCGCGTACATCGTCCTCTCGATGGTGCTGTGGGCGCTGCAGGAGAAGATCACGTTTCCGGCGCCCCGGAGTGCGTTGCCTGATCCGCTCAAGACACTGGGTTATGGCGAGCGGGTCGAATTAACAATGCACGATGGGTCGAAGCTCGTCGGGTGGTTTTTGCCGCCCCTGCGCCGACCCTCGCCGCCCTCCGCCGGCCTACTCTGGTTCTACGGCAATGGCGAAACGATCGGGGCGATCTGGCCTACGATCCGGGATTTCCGGCCGCCACATGCGGCCCTGTTAGTCGTGGACTATCCGGGATACGGAGCCAGCGGGGGCCGAGCGACCGAAGCGGGGATGTATGAAGCCGCGGATCTCGCGTACGACGCGGTTATCAGCCGACCAGACGTCGATCGCCATCGCGTGTACGTCTACGGCCGATCCCTGGGGAGCGCAGCGGCGACGCACACGGCCGTCACGCACGAGGTCGCGGGTCTCATTCTCGAGTCACCCTTCACGAGTGCGCGCGGGATGGCCGCCCAACATTACCGGATCTTCCCACGCTTTCTGGTCCGAATGCAATTGGACAACCTCGGCGCGATGCGCCGCATTCACTGCCCCACGCTCATCTTCCACGGGACCGCCGACAAGCTGGTGCCCATGACGATGGGTCGGGATGTGGCCGCGGCTGCCGGAGGTCCGGTGGAGTTCGTGATGATCGAGGGGGCGGGTCACAACGACACCTACGACGTGGGCGGGAACAGGTACAAAGCAAAACTGGCCGCCTTCGTCAAATAACGACGACGGGCTCCAGCCGGTCCTTCTCCTCCTCAAAGATGCGCTGCGCTTCATCGAGCGCCCGAATGACCGTCGGTTCTGCGGGATCGGAGAACTTGCTGCTGGCCGCCACCCGCCCCGTCAGCTTCCGCACGGCGACGAGCGCGCGCGTGACCTCGCAGCGTCCGGCATCGGGGTCGGTGTGACCGGCTACGAGCAGCTCCTCGAATAGCGGCAGCGCCGCGAGGTCCCCGAGGACATACAGCGATTCGAGAATCTTGGGCGCGAGGAAGCGACGCAACATCTCGTCACCGCGAATCCGCTGAAATAGCGCGATTACGTTGGGCGCCTGTCCGGGATAGTAGCGCGCCGCTTCGACCGCCGCGGCAACAAATGCGTGGTGCGCGCCCGGCGTCTGCAGGTACTTCGCAAACAAGGGCCATGCCTCCTTCGGATGCCGCTCGGCCAGAGCCAGAAATGCGAAGTAGCGGCGGCCCAGCGGCGCCTGAGTGTCGGCGATGACGGTGCGCAGACCGGCGACGCCCCAGCGCGCGCCAACCAGCGCGGCGGCCGCGGCATGCTGCCACCGTTCCAGCTCGGGCACGCGAAATGTGACGATGTGCGGCTCGAGAAATGACCGGCACCGCTCCAGCGCCGCAAGCAGCCGGCGGTCGACGATCGCGAGCGCGGGCTCGAGCGCCTCGGTGTTCGCGCGGCGCGCGAGCGCGAGCGCCTCCCACCCCAGCTGTCCCAGGCTCGACTCGTCCCAGGTCGCTTCCAATTCGGCTGCACTCTTCGCGACGACGAGACGCTCGAGTCCCGCCGCAAACCCACACAGCTGTCGAATCGTATCCATGCCGGTAAATGTGGAAAGCGCGTGGATATTGCGCTATCCCATTCGCAGGCTTAACCTTGCCCGCTCATGCGCAGGTGCCGGGCCCTCCTCGCCGCGATTTGCTCGCTTACTGCCTGCTCCGGTGGAAGCAGCCGTGGACCCATTGTCATCGGGCTGGCGGGTCCTTTCTCACAGCCCCGCGGCGTGTCGATGCAGCACGCCGCGGAATTGGCGGTGAAGGAAATCAACGCCCGCGGAGGCATTCGCGGACGGCCGCTGGCACTTCGGATCGTGGACGACAGCGCGCGTCCCGAGGTCGCCATCCGCATTGCCCAGCAGCTTACGGATGATCCTGCGGTCGTCGCGGTCATCGGACATCTCACGTCGAGCGCGTCGCTCGCGGCGGGCCGGGTGTACGGCGAAGCGCGACGCCCGCTCGTGATGATTTCGCCGTCCGCGTCGAGCCCCGATCTCTCGGGGGTCAATCCCTACATTTTCCGCGTCTGCCCCACCGATCTGAGCCATGGTGCCCAGCTGGCCCGGTACGCCCGCAAGCTGCTGAGCGCACAACGCGTCGGAGTGATCTACCTGAACGATGACTACGGTCGAGGCCTCCGTTTCAGCTTCACGGCCGAGTTCAAGCGCCTGGGCGGCGAGATCGTCGAGGCAGATCCGATGCTTTCTGCCACTCCCAGCCTCGAGCCGTATCTCTCCCGCCTGCGGCAGAACGGAGGCGTCGACGCCCTCATGCTCGCGACCGACCGTGTGGGGGCCGAGCTCGCACTGCGGGAGATGGGGCGACTGGGTGTCCACTGGACGACGCTCGGGGGCGACGCGCTCAGCGGCATCGAAAGGGATGGTCCATTGGCTGAGGGCGTCAGGATGTCCGTCGCCTATCTCGTGGATCAGACTGGTGAGCGCAATGCGCAATTCGTCGGCGCCTACTCGCGCGCCTACCCCGGCGAGCGTCCGGATCACCGCGGTGCCTCGGCCTACGACATCGTCCAATTGCTGGCGATCGTCCTCGCGGAATCGGGTCCCGATCGCCGCGCCGTCCGCGATCGTCTGGCGCGCGTCGGCGGAGATCTGCCGGCGTTCGAGGGCGTCACCGGCCGGGTCGCATTCGACGCTCACGGCGACGTCCCGGCGAAGTCGGTGCTGATCGGCGTCGTGCGCGACGGCCAGCTCACCCTCGAGCCCGGGCAATGACGTCGCTCGACACGATCCGGTGGCGAATCGTTCTCGGCCTCTCGGGGCTGCTGGCCGGACTCGTCATCGCCTCGATCGTCGGCGTCACGTCGCTCGCCACGTTGCGGCGCTCGCTGGGGGAGGAGATCGGCCGCCTCCGCGAATCGAGCGAAGTGGGGAATGGCCTCGTCACGGCGGTGTTCGATGAAATCCGCGCTGCGGAGCAGTATCTCGGCGAGCGTGGACAGAAGACCAGCGACCAGTTCCAGGCCGCGGTCGACTCCGCGTTCAGCTATCAGAAACGCCTCGACGGGCTGCCGGGACTGACCGAAGCCGACCGGATCACGGTCAATCGAATCAAGCAGCTGCAATCAGGCATCCACGTCGATTACTCACTCGCGCACGCCGACCTCGATGTGGGCCGGCCGCGCGAGGCGCAGGCGCTAGCGGTCGGCGCGCGTCCGGAAGTCACTGAGCTGACGCGGCTCGTACGCGACTTATCGGCCCGCCAGTCCGAAAAGGCCGCGACAGTCGGCGAGCGACTTGCCGCACTCGCCCGAGAGCGCGAGATCGTGCTGTGGCTCGTGCTCATCGCGACGGGTCTCGTCGGCGCGGTCGTCGGCGCGTTCACCGTGCGGTGGGTCGAAGGCCCGCTGGTCCGGCTCGTGACCGCGGCGGAGCGATTCGGCAGCGGTGACCTGCGGCCCGTCACGACGGGACGAATGCCGCGCGAATTCCAGGTGCTCGCCGACGCCATGCGGCTGATGGGAGAACGCTTGCGCGGGATCGTCTCCGAGGTCGTCGGTTCCGCGGACAAGATCGCTTCATCCGCCAGCGATCTGTCCGCGGTGAGCGAGCAGCTGGCCGCATCGTCGAGCGAGGTATCCAGCGCCATGCTCGAGATTTCGAGCGGGGCAGAGAATCAGCGCTACGAGCTGAACGCGACGCAGTCCGCGCTGGAGCAACAGCGCAACACCACGGCCGAGATGGCGGACGCCGCCTCACGCGTGGCGCGGCTGGGCGAAGAGATTCGCACCGTCGCCGACCGGCATCGCAATGACATCGCGGCGGCGGGCAACACGCTGCTCGACGTTCGGGAAGTCGTGCGCACGACGGGCACCGAGGTCACGCAGCTCGCGCAGCAAAGCTCCTCGATCGACGACTTCGTCGACCTCATCAAGCGAATCTCCTCCCAGACCAATTTGCTGGCGTTGAACGCCGCCATCGAAGCGGCGCGCGCCGGCGAACACGGCCGCGGCTTCGCAGTTGTCGCCGAAGAAGTGCGCCAGCTGGCGGACGAGTCGTCCCGCGCTGCCGAGGATGTCGCGCGCACCACACGCGTGATTCGGGAGCAGGTCGAAGAGGTCACCGCGACAATGGCGGTCGGTCAGGCCAAAGTGCGCGGTATCGAATCGGTCGCGGAAGGCGCGGCACGCGGTCTCACGGAAATCGTTGCGGCGGTGGAGCAGGTCGAGCAGGCTGCGTCGCGCGTCACGCGGGCGGCGCAAGAGAACCGTGGAGTCACCGAGCAGCTCGGTGCACAGGCCCAGCAGGTCGTGAGCCGCGCGGTGGCGCACGCCTCGAGCGCGGAGCAGGTGACGGCGGCGACCCAGCAGCAGGGTGCGTCCACACAGGAAATGGCAGCGGCCGCCGGAGATCTGCTCCAGGCGGCCGAGAAACTGCGCGGGTTGGTCCGCGGCTTCCGAATCTAGCGCCGGGGACCCTTTTTCTTCTTCGCGGGAGCCTTCTTCGTGACGACCGGCTTCTTCTTGCGCAGTCCTTCCTGAACCTCCGCCAACACCCGGTCGCCTTCATCGGGACCGATCAGTCCCCGCCGCACCGCGTAGCGTACCAGCTCTTCCGCGTCCTCGGACCTAAAATCCGCCAGCCCCGCCGCACCACGCATCGCCTTGATGAGCGCGTCCGCCACGGGACTACGCAGCACGCTGGCGATGCCGGGTAGGGCTTCGAGCAATGACGAGATTTGCGAACCACCTAGCTCGGCTGGCATGAAAGGGTGGTAAAGGTCGCGGCAAGGTACATGACCCCTCCGGAGGCGTCAAGAAAGCCTGGGGCCCCCCAGGGGAAGTGCGCCACAATCAGGGTAGTATAGATTTCGGTCCGGAGGGGAGTCGCCGTGGGCAGACGGGGGATCAAGGAGTACCGGGCGCCGGAGGCACTGGCGCTCATTGCAGCGGATCGTGCGCATGAACCACTCGTGTGTCCCTCGTGCGGGACCCGCACGATCCAGCGTTCGCCGCGGCGCCGCATGCTGCGGGCCGGCGAGCTCTTCACCGCTGAACGGATCAGCCTAACGTGCGCGGCGTGCAGCCGGCACGCTTTCTATATCACGCGCGGGATGGAGCCCCCGCGCGACGCAACCATGGATCCAAGGAGCTTATGAGCGAGGACAAGCGTGGCTGGTGACGCGATTCAGATGATGGGGACCGTCACTGAGGTACTTCCCAACACGACGTTCCGCGTAAAACTCGAAAATGGACATGAAGTCTTGGCTTACGTCAGCGGCAAGATGCGGAAGAACTACATTCGCATCTTACAAGGCGATCGCGTCGCGGTCGACCTATCGCCCTACGATCTGACGCGCGGCCGAATTACCTACCGCTACAAATAAGTCTAACTGGGGTGCCGGAATAGCCTGTTCCAGCGGATGCGGAATGGGTGCGAAGCGACACTCATATAGATGAACAGCGGCCGTCCGCGGATGTGGTCGCGCGGCAGGAACCCCCAGAAGCGGCTGTCGTAGGACTCGTCGCGGTTATCGCCCATCACCCAATAATGCAGCGGGGGGATGACGATCGGCCCCCAGTCATGCGTCGTCGGTTGGTAGTGGGCGGGATCCTTCCCGGCATACTGCGGCAGCTGTAGTGCTCGCATCTGAGCGCGGTATTGGTCATCGGGATTCGGCGCCAGCGCGGTGTGCAGCGCATACGGCTCCTCGAGGCGATGCCCGTTGCGAATGACGGTGTCGTGAACCATCTGCAGGGTGTCTCCCGGCGCCCCGATGACCCGCTTCACGATGTTCAGGTCGGGTGTCGAGTCTTCCACGGAGCGGAATACCACGACCTGGTCGCGCTGCGGCGTCCCGAAGGCCGGCAGCCGGCAACAATGGATACTGGTGAGCGGGATCTCGAGCTCGCCCCCGAACACCGCTTTGTTGACGAACAGGAAGTCACCGACGAGGAGCGTGTTCTCCATGCTCGCTGACGGAATGCGGAAGGCTTCGACGAGAAACGACCGCAGCACGATCCAGATGAGCAACGCCGCACCGATCGCCTTCAACCAGGCGATGACTTCCTCCTTGACGGTCTTGGGAGGAGGCGGAGGGGCACTCACGGGGCTTCGACCCAGTCGGCGATGAAGATGTTCGTCTCTCCCTGAACCTTGCCGTTCCGGTTGGACGCCCAGACAAGATGACGGCCGTCCGGCGAGAACATCGGGAAGGCATCGAACGCGGGGTTCGTCGTGATCTGCACGAGATTCGAACCGTCTGCATTCACCAGAAAGAGATCGAAGTTGCGGGAGCGCGGGTTCTTGTAATTGGATGCGAAGATGATGCGCTTCCCGTCGGGATGGAAATAGGGAGCGAAGCTCGCGCCGCCGAGGTTCGTGACCTGATGTTGATGCGAGCCATCCGCGTCCATCACCCAGATGTCCATGCGCACCGGCCGCACCAGATTCTGTGCGATCAGGCCGCGATAATCCGCGGAATCAGCCGCGGTCTGCGGATGCCAGGCACGATAAACGATCTGTTTGCCGTCGGGCGAAAAGAACGGGCCACCGTCGTAGCCGAGCGTATGCGTCAGGCGCTTCAGGTTCGTCCCGTCGACATTCATCGTGTAGATGTCGAGGTCACCATCGCGCAACGACGTGAAGACGATCGTCTGCCCGTCTGGTGAGAGCGTACCCTCGGCGTCGTAATAGGGGTTATCGGTGATGCGCCGCGCTCCGGTGCCGTCCGCGTTGGCAACGTAAATGTCGTAGTCGTACAGCGCCCACACGTACCCTTTGGAATAGTCGGGCCGCGGCGGGCAGGCCGCGCCGGCGTGCTGGGTGCTCGCGTAGAAAATCTGGCGGTCATTGCCGAAAAAGTAGCCGCACGTGGTGCGGCCCTTGCCATTGGACACCCGATGGAGGTCAGTCCCATCGATATTCATCACGTACTCTTGATCGCACCCGGAGTCTCCTGCCTGTCGCTGGAGAATGAGCTGCCGTCCGGACTGCGAGAAATAGGCTTCGGCATTCTGATGGCCGAACGTCAGCTGTCGAATGTTCTGGAGATGGACTTCGCCGGAATCGGCGGGAACCGCCTGCAGGAGCGCAGCGAGCAGAATGTGTATCATGGGTCTCGCAAGCTAGAGTCATTCAAACGCGCAGGCAATGTTAGATTACTGCTCCGATGAATGATCCCAAAGCACCCCGGCCATCGCGCCAGCCGCTCATGGACCCCCTCGGCCAGATGTGTGCCGATGGGAAACAGACGGCGGAGTATTTGTGGCAGGTTCCGAAGGACCCAGCCGCACGACAAGAGATCATGGACCTCCTGACACAGATCGGCGTCGAGAGCGCGAAGCAGGGGCGCAAGGAGATGCCCAGGATAGTCGAGGAGCTCAAGATCGCGGCGCAGGCGACGCCCTCGCCGCAGCAGGTCGACGTCCTCGTCGACGGGTTCGACCGGCTGACCAAACTCTGGCAGGCCGCAAAATCCGGATTGCTATGACCGAGACCGTCGCTCGCGTAGAGCTCGATCAACTCTGCATCAACACCGTCCGCACGCTCGCGATGGACGCGGTGCAGCAAGCCGAGTCGGGACATCCCGGCACGCCGATGGCGCTGGCGCCGCTCGCGTACGTGCTGTGGCAGCGACATCTGCGCTACAGTCCCGCGAATCCCGACTGGCTGGATCGCGACCGGTTCGTGCTGTCGGCGGGCCATGCGTGCATGCTGCTGTACAGCGTCCTCTATCTCACCGGCTACGACCTCACGCTCGACGACATCAAGCAGTTCCGCCAATGGGGCAGCCGCACGCCGGGACACTCCGAGCACGGCGTCACACCGGGCGTCGAGGCGACGACGGGACCGCTTGGCCAGGGAATCGGCAATGCCGTCGGCATGGCGATCGCCGAGACGCAGCTCGCGGCGCTCTTCAACCGCCCCGGGCATGCGATCATCGATCATCACACGTACTTCATCGCGTCCGACGGCGATCTCATGGAGGGCATCTCGCACGAAGCCTGCTCGCTCGCCGGTCACCTGAAGCTCGGCAAGCTCATCGGGTTCTACGACGACAATCGAATCACGATCGATGGCTCCACCGATCTCGCCCTCTCCGACAACACGACGCGGCGGTTTGAATCCTACGGCTGGCACGTGCAGAAGATCGCCGACGGCAATGATCTCAAGGCGATCGATACCGCAATCACTCAAGCGAAGCGCGTGACCGACCGGCCCTCGCTCATCATCGTGCGGACGCACATCGCGTGGGGCAGCCCGCACAAGCAGGATACCGCCGAGGCCCACGGCGCTCCGCTCGGCGCCGACGAGGTGAAGGCAACGAAGCAGAACCTCGGCTGGCCGTCGCTGGAGCCGTTCTACATACGGGAGGACGCACTCGAGCAGTGGCGCACGGCCAAAGGCCGCGGCGCGCAACTCGAGACCGGCTGGAAGGAGAAGTGGGACTCCTATCGCACCGCCAATCCCGATCTTGCAGCGGAATTGGAGCGCCGTGTTGCCGGCCGCCTGCCCGCGGGGTGGGATGAGGGGCTGCCGGTCTTTGGTCCGAAGGACGCACAGGCAACGCGCGCGGCGTCGGGCAAGGTGCTCAACGCGATCGCGGCGAAGCTTCCCGAGTTGATGGGCGGATCTGCGGATCTAACGGGCTCGAATAACACCGAGATCAAGGGGGGGGGACCGGGCCGCAATTTCCACTATGGAGTGCGAGAGCATGCGATGGGCGCCATCCTGAACGGGATCACGCTCCATCGCGGATTCATTCCTTTTGGCGGCACCTTCCTGATCTTTTCCGACTACATGCGGCCGTCGATTCGTCTCGCCGCGCTGACCCGGCTCAAGCCGATCTACGTCTTCACACACGATTCGATCGGGCTGGGCGAGGACGGACCGACGCACCAGCCGATCGAGCAGCTCGCCGCGCTGCGCGCCATTCCCAACATGACCGTTATCCGCCCGTCGGATGCGACAGAGGTCGTCGAGGCGTGGCGCGCCGCTATTGCGCATCGCGACGGACCGGTCGCGCTGATCCTCACGCGCCAGAAGGTCGCCGTCGTGGATCGCACGAAGTACGCGCCGGCCGCCGGGCTGCATCACGGCGGCTACGTCCTCGCCGACTCGCTGAACCCGGATATCGTGCTGATGGCCACTGGTTCTGAGGTGGAATTGATTCTCGGGGCGTATGAAAGGCTGAAAGCCGCTGGCCGACGGCCGAGAGCCGTTTCAATGCCCTGCCTCGAGTACTTCGCGAAGCAGCCGGAGGACTATCGCAGATCCGTGCTGCCGCCCGGTGTCCGGCGCATTGCAGTCGAGGCGGCGGCCCCCCAGTCGTGGTACCGCTGGGTGGGAGAGAACGGCGTGATCACGGGAATCGAGCGATTTGGCGAATCGGCGCCCTATCAGCGGATCTACAAGGAGTTCGGACTCACCGTGGATGGGATAGTTGCCGAAGCGCAGATCCGCGCCTAGGTTTCGCGTGCAATGAGTCCAATCACCATGCTGACGACGTGTTGCCCGGTTTGCCGCCCCATGTGTTGTACGGGAGCGGACGGTCAAGCGCGTCAGCATGTGGGACGAGATGAATAAGTAAGGGGCTCCGCCCCACCATAGCGACGCACCATTGATCGGCCGCGACTCCTCGATTCGAGTCGCGGCCGATCGCTTTTTGGAGGAGGAAACCGTGACGGCATCCGTGGTTGGCTTGTCCGGCAGCCCCAAGCAGGTCTCGCGCTCGCGTGCGCTGCTCGAGCTGACGCTCGCGGCACTCGAGCGGCAGGGCGCCGGCCCTTCCCGGCTCATCGACCTCGCCGCGCTGCCGGCCGACGCGCTGCTCGGCCGCCGCGAAGATCGCGCCGTGGCCGAGGCCGTTCAGGCCGTGCTCGACGCAGGAATCGTGGTCGTCAGCACACCAATTTACCGCGCGACTTACAGCGGGCTGCTCAAAGTGTTCTTCGATCTCTTCCCTCAGGACGCCTTCGCGCGAAAAGTCGCCATTCCAATCGCCACGGGCGGCGGGCCCGGGCATCTGCTCGCGGTGGATCACGGGTTGCGGCCGCTGCTCGCCAGCCTCGGCGCGCTCGTGGTCGCGACGGGCGTCTACGGCACGGACGCGAAGTTCCGCGCCGGCGTGCCGGAGGTGGCGCTTGTCGAGCGGATCGAGCGGGCGGCGCTCGAAGCGGCCTCCCTGACCGCGGGGGTGACAGCATGATCGGGATCTACTACGAGCACCCGCATTGGTTCGGTCCGCTCTTCGCCGAGCTCGACCGCCGCGGCACGCCGTACGCTCGGCTCCACGCCGAGCAGCACCGCTTCGATCCGGCCAGCGCACCGCCCTACGATCTGGTGCTCAACCGCATGAGTCCATCCGCCTGGTTGCGGGGGCACGGCCACGCGGTGTTCTACACGCATCACCTCGTCACACACCTGGAGCGCCACGGCGTGCGCGTCATCAACGGCTCGCGTGCCTACCAGGCGGAGACGTCGAAAGCGCTGCAGCTGTCGATACTCCGTGAGCTCGGGCTTCCCTACCCGCCGGCGCGGGTCATCAACGATCCGGCCGACGCGCCGGCCGCGGCAGAGGAGCTGGAGTTCCCCGTGGTGGTGAAACCAAACATCGGCGGCAGTGGGGCCGGGATTGTGCGCTTCGACACGCCGGAGCAGCTCGCGGCTGCGTCCGCGACCGGCGGCCTCGAGCTGGGTCCCGACCACACAGCGCTGGTTCAGGAGTTCATTCCGTCCGAAGAAGGCCGCATCACGCGGGTCGAAGTGCTCGGCGGACGCTTCCTGTATGCGATCCGCGTCTACTCTTCGGGCGAGACGTTCAACTTGTGCCCGGCTGACGTCTGCCAGACGACAGCAGGCGCCGAGCTGGTGCGCAGCGCTTGCCCAGTAGACGCTCCCCGCAATGGACTGCGCGTCGAAGGCTACGACCCCCCGCCCGAGATCGCGCGGCGCGTCGAGCAGATCGCCGCGGCTTGCGGCATCGACGTCGGCGGGATCGAGTATGTGATCGATGATCGCGACGGCAAGCTCTACTACTACGACATCAATGCGCTATCCAACTTCGTGGCGGATGCGCCCCGCGTGGTCGGGTTCGACCCCTTCTCGCGCCTCGCCGACTACCTCGAGCAGGAGCAGGAGAGGGGGACCCGCTGATGCGCTTGGGATATTGGTTGCCGGTATTCGGCGGGTGGCTGCGCAACGTCGAGGACGAGCGCATGGAAGCGGAGTGGTCGTACGTCCGGCGGCTCGCGCGCGCAAGTGAACGGACGGGATTCGACCTCACACTGATTGCGGAGCTCAATCTCAACGACATCAAGGGACCCGACGCGCCCGCGCTGGACGCCTGGTCCACGGCCGCCGCTTTGGCGGCGGTGACCGATCGGCTCGAGCTGATGGTGGCGGTGCGGCCCACGTTCCATCCGCCCGCGCTGCTCGCCAAGCAGGCGGCCAACATCGATCACATCTCGGGCGGCCGTCTGTCGCTCAACATCGTGTCTTCATGGTGGGCCGAGGAAGCGAAGCAATATGGTGTGGAATTCGATACGCACGACGCGCGCTATGCCCGCACGGCGGAGTGGCTGGCGGTGATCGATGGCCTGTGGTCCGAGCGGCGCTTCAGCTTCGCGGGGAAGTACTACCGGGTCGAGGACGCGATTCTGGAGCCGAAACCGGTGCGCCAGCCGCGGCCCACACTCTATGCGGGCGGCGAATCGGCAGCGGCGAAAGCGTTGATCGCGCGCACCTGCGACGGCTACCTGATGCACGGCGACCCACCCGAGCGCGTCGCCGCGAAGGTCCGAGACATGCAGGCGCTGCGGGACACGAACGGGCTGCCTCCGCTGGTCTACGGCGTCGCCGGCTATGTCGTGTGTCGTGCGACCGAAGCGGCGGCGCGCCGCGAGATCGACCGTATTACCGATGTCCGGCAGAACGCGGCCGGATATGCGAACTACGAACAGTGGCTCGCGAACACCCAGCTCGAGCAACGCGTGAGCCTCGAGGACTATTCCGTCTCAAATCGCGGCTTGAAGGCGGGCCTCACGGGAACGCCGGAACAGATCGCCGATCGCATTCGCGCGTTCGAGCGGGGGGGCGTGGATCTTCTGCTGCTGCAGTTCAGCCCGCAGCTCGAGGAGATGGAGCGATTTGCCGAGGAGGTAATGCCGCTCGTCAACGAGCCATCGCCTGTACAATGACGCGCGCGGCCTCGCGTCCGGAGCGGACACACGCCGAGACGCCTGCTCCGTCGTAACCCGCCCCCGCGATCGCGAGCGGTGACAGCCGGCTGAGGCGGCGTCGCACGGCAGCGACATGCTCCGCATGATGCGCCCGGTAGCGCGGCAGTCCGCGGTTCCAATAAAACACGCGCGACCACAGCGGCTCACCGCGGATGCCGAGCATTGCGGCGAGCTCGGCGTGCGCCACCGGCGCCGGATTGCCCTCAATCGGCGCTAGATATGCCCGCAGCAGAACATGGCTATCCGGCGCGCGGCCCGGGAATTTCTGCGAGGCATACGTGCAAGCGCGAACGTGTACAGGAGATGCCACGACGAACCCCGCTCCCTGAAGCGGCCGCTTCACCTGTTCCGCGCGATATGCGAGCGAGACGGTGATGCTCGGCATGTAGAGGACCTCACCGAGCGGGCGGCCGCCGGCGACGCCCACCCCCTCGAGGAGACGACCAGCGGAGTAAGCGGGCAGGGCCAGAACCACGCCGTCCGCGTCGTGTGCCGAGCCTCCGGTGATCGCCAAATGCCATCGCGGGCCTTCGCTCACGAGGCCGGCCACACCCTGCGCGAAGCGCAGCGTACCGGCGAGCCGCTCCACCAGAGCAGCGACGGGCTCGCTCATCCCTTTCGCGAAGCTGCGGAATCCCGCTTTGACCTCCGGACTCGACGCATCGATCCCAAGCAGCTGGGCGGCGCGGCCTTCGTCGATCGGATCGAGCGCCTTGCCCGTCCAGATTGACGTCCCCCGCGCCTCTTGGCTCACGATGTGATCGCTGATTCCCAGCTCCTGCGCGAGCTCGGGCAACTCGGGCTCGCCCGCCAGGAAGCCGTCGGGACCGCCTTCCACGGTGAACCCGTCTACCTGCTCGGTCACAATCACGCCGCCGGGACGGCGCTCCGCCTCCAACAGCGTGACGTCCACCCCGCCGCTGCGCAGCAGCTCCCACGCTGCGGTTAGCCCGGCGATGCCGGCGCCCACGACCACCACTCTCATCCCCACCCCCGCGCTTCCGCCGCGGCGCGGACAGCGTCGGCGACTGCCGCGACCAGCCCGGGGTCGTCGTTGAGAGACGCCGTTCGCTCGAGCTGTATGCCCAGCCGGCGGGCCAGCGCCTGGAGTTCGACGTCGATGTCGTAGAGGATTTCGACGTGATCGCACACGAATCCGATGGGGACGAGCAGCACCGCTTCGCGGCCGGCTTTGGCGAGCTCCGGCAGCACCGTCTCGACGTCGGGTCCGAGCCACGGTTCAGGAGTCGCGCCCGCGCTTTGGTAGGCGAGGCGCCAACCAGCCAAGCGAGCGCGCGCCGCGACCTCGGTCGCACTGGCCTTCAGCTCGTCCAGGTACGGGTCGGCCGATGCCAGAATCCGCTCGGGCAGACTATGCGCCGTGAAGACGACTTGTACCTTCGACGGACGAGGGAAGCGCTGCAGCGCCTGCAAGACCCGGTTCGCGACGGCGTCGAGGAATTGCGGCTGCTGCCACCAGGTGCGCACCAGCGCGACGTCCAGTCGCCCATCCGCCGCCTGGAGCAGCTTCTTCTCGTACGCCCCGACCGACATGTTCGAGTAGTGCGGCGCCATCGCGACGCCGACGACTCGCGTCTGGCCGCTCCGCACGATCTCGGCGACGGCGTCCTGGATGTATGGATGCCAGTGCCGCATTCCCACGTAGACGGTGAACCGGTCGCCGAGCGCGCGGGCGATCCCCGCGGCCTGCGCGCGAGTCAGCTCGAGAATCGGGGAGCGCCCGCCGATACGCGCGTAGCGCGCACGGATCTCCTCCACGAGCTGCGGTTTGGTGGGCCGGCCGCCGCGTATGTCCAACAGGTAGGGCTCGACCTCGTCGATGTTGCCGGGCCCGCCGTATGCCATCACCAGCACAGCGAGCCGGTCAGCCGCCATGGACGAGATCCACGACAGCCCGCACAGCCGCGACGTCCGTCTCCGGAAGAATGCCGTGGCCGAGATTGAAGACGTGGCCGGGACGCCCACCGGCTCGGGAGAGGATGTCGCGAACCTGACGGGTGCGCTCCGCGGCGGGCGCGAGCAGTGCCGCCGGTTCGAGATTGCCCTGGATCGCGCGATCACCGATTCTGGCCCAGGCGGCGTCCAGCGGAATCCGCCAGTCGATGCTGATGACGTCGCCGCCCGCGGCGGCGAAGTCTTCCAGAAACGTCGCCGTGCCGGTGCCGAAGTGAATGAGCGGCACGTTCGCGGCACTCGCGAGCGACAGCGCCCTGCCGCTGTGCGGTTGCACATAAGTGCGATAGTCGTCGGGCGAAAGACAGCCGGCCCAGCTGTCGAACAGCTGCAGCGCCTGCGCCCCGGCGCGCGCCTGCGCGGCGAGATACCCGCCGACGAGGTTGGCCAATTTGCTCAATAGCAGGTTCCAGGTATCGGGTGCCTCGTACATGAACTGCTTGGTCTTGGTGAATGTGCGGCTCGCTCCGCCTTCGATCGCGTAGCTCGCCAGAGTAAACGGCGCGCCCGCGAAACCGATGAGCGCCACGTCGGCGGGGAGCTCGCGCCGCGCCAGCCGGATCGCGTCCATCACATACCCTAGCTCGGCGTCTACGTTGAACGAGGGCAGACGCGCGACATCGCTCGCATCGCGAATCGGCCGCTCGATGTGCGGGCCCTCGCCCGCCGTGAAACTCAGGCCCAGCCGCAGCGGCTCGAAGGGCAGCAAGATGTCGGCGAAAACGATCGCGGCATCGACGCCCAGGCGCCGCACGGGCTGTAGCGTGACGGCGGCGGCGAGCTCGGGATTATGACACAGATCGAGAATGGAATGGCGTTGCCGGAGCTTGCGGTACTGCGGCATGTACCGACCCGCCTGCCGCATGAACCAGACTGGCGTGACGTCGGTGCGCTCCCGACGGCACGCTTTAAGAAACCGTGAGACGCTGCGCCTCAACGTGGTGGGAGGGGGGAGCGATCAGAATCGTGTCGCCGTCCACTTTGACCTGGAACGTCCCCACGGCGTGGACGGGGGGTCCGCCGAGGACACCGCCGGTCTCGAGCGAGAACACGCCTTCGTGCCATGGACACGTCACCGTGCAGTGCGCCGCGTCGACTTTGCCCTCGGAGAGGCTGGCGCGGGCGTGCGTACAGCGATTCGCTATGGCGTATACCGTCCCGTTCACGTTGAAGAGCGCCACGGCCTCATTGGCCGCATATACCCGTTTGGCGCTCCCGGGAGGCAGCTCTGACAGGGTCGCGACCGGTGTGAAGCCGTCGGCGCGGGGGGGACGGCGGGCGACAGCCTGAGCCGCGCTGGCCCCACCCAGCGTGTCGAGCATGTCCCACAACGACATCTGCACGCACGTGAACGTGGGCGTGTCGCGCGCCGTGTACGACGATGCTTCGCTCTCTCGCAGCTCCATCACGAGGTCGAGAAACTCCCCCGGATTGTCGCCTTCGAAGGCGACGATGAACTCCTGGTCGTCCAGGCCGTACGAGTACGTCGTGTTCAGTCGAATCGTCGGGTATTTGCGGCCGACGCGGACGTGTTCATCCATCATCCGCTGCCGCTCCGGCTTCGGGAGCGCGTACCAGCCCCTCGTCTTGATGAACGGATAGACGAAGAGATACTTCGCCGCACTCGGCTGAATGACGAGGCGCTGCTCGCGGGCCGGGTCCGCGGGGAACTCGTAGATCGAGCGGCGCGTCATCGCGAGATAGCTGTAGGGGATCGACAGGTACGCGCCGAGATCGGTGCGATTGAGAGCGGTCTGCAGCTCGACGAGCGCGTCGAGATCCTCGGCGACCTGCCACAGCAGCAAGTCCGTGTCGCCTCGAATGCCGACCAGGCCATACGGCCGCAGCAGCAGGCGACCATGATAGCGCTCGAGTGTCTCGCCGAACTCGATCTTGGCGGATGCCTGGCGCTCGGCGGTCAGTCTCCGCCAGGCGGGATCCAGCTTGTGGAATGCGTAGCGAACGACTTGCCGTTTTTCCGACGGGGCAGCCATGTGCGGGAATCTAGCGAGGGTGTTTGCGCTCTGCTCTCAGGTCTCGCAAATACCGCCTCACCACGAGATAGGTGACCCAGGAAAAGACCCCCAGTGGGAGCACGACCATCACCAGCGAGCTCCAGAAATAAATCAGGTCGATGTGTCGATTCATCGGCCGATGAAGCGCCTCAGATGGCGCAGGTAGTAGGTGAGACCAGCCCCGAGTGCCGCAAACCCGATTCCCAATACCATTTCACCGCGCCACAGTGACCAGAGCGCGAACGCGCCGCAGAACGCGATGCCGGCGGTGATGAGTACACGATGAAACGGAATCATGAGACGGCTACGGCCACCTTGTCGAGCACCATCAGTGTCAACAGCGCAGGCAGGTAGAGAATGGAGACGAAGAAGAGTCGCCACGCGCGCCCGGGGGTCGCCGCAATGAGGAGTCCCGTGCCCGCGGCAACGTAGGCCAGTCCGAGGACGAGGGCGCCGAAGAAGTACCACGCGCCAGTCACACCGAGCAACGTGGGCAGCAGGCTGATCGGCAGCAGGGCCATGGCGTACAGCAACGCCATCCGGCCGGTCTCGCGGCCGTCGTCATCGGCGACGCTGAGCATTCGCAGACCGCTGGCGCGATAGTCTTCGCGGTACAGCCATGCCAGCGCGAGGAAGTGCGGCAGCTGCCACAGGAACAGGATCCAGAACAGCGCTCCGACAGCGGCGCCCAGGCTGCCGCCGGCCGCGGTCCAGCCGCCGACGATCGGCAGCGCGCCCGGCACGGCGCCGACGAGGGTGTTGAGCGACGTCGTGCGTTTCAGCGGCGTGTAGAGCAGGACGTAGCTCGCAAACGTCAGCGCCGCGAGCGCGGCCGTGAGCAGATTGACCTGCGCGCCCAGGTAGCAGACGCCGGCGGCGGTGATCGCCGACGCGAACCAGATGGCGGCGCGCGGGGTCAGGCGCCCCGAGGGCAGCGGCCGCCGGCGCGTGCGCGCCATGCGGGCATCGACGTCGCGCTCGCGAATCTGATTCCACGCGTTCGTCCCACCCGCGACCAGTGCGGTGCCGATCAGCGTGTTCGCGAGCCGCAGCAGGTCCACATGATCGCGCGCACCCAGATAGAATCCCGCGGCGGCCGTGAGGAGCACCAGCTGCGTGATGCGCGGCTTGGTCAGCTCGAGCAGTGCTACCGTAGCTTCTCCATGATCACCGTGGTCACAAGAATCGCAGCGAGCGGGAGCGGGATGATGAAAATCAGCCGCAGCCGCCAGCGCTCGAACTTGAGATGCATGAAGAACAGCGCCACGAGCATCGCTTTCCAGATCGCGAGAATGAGCAGCAGGATCAGCTTCGTGTTGCGTCCGACGGGCAGCTCGAACGCCAGTAGCACCTCGGCGACGGTCATCACGAACAGGTACAGCCAGATCCGTATGTAGTTCGGACGAACGTGCGTCGCCGGAGCCGAAGGGGTCGTCATAGGGCGCTGGGCCTCAGATCAGGTAGACGATCGTGAACAGGATGATCCATACCAGGTCCACGAAGTGCCAGTACAACCCGATGACCTCGATGCCGCGATAGTCCTGCGCCGAATACTTCTCCGGCAGGACCTTGGTGAAGTAGAGATACAGCATGCTGATCACGCCGCAGGTCACGTGGAAGCCGTGAAAGCCCGTCATCGTGAAGAACGTCGAGCCGTACATCCCCGCAACGCCCGCGCCGTACTTCACCGGATCGGCGAGCGCGTGCTCCGCCAGGAGCGACCCTTCACGATAGCCGGACGGCGTGAAACCGTGCCCGACGAGCTTGATGTACTCGATCAACTGCACGCCGACGAACCCGGCGCCGCAGATGATCGTGACGAGCAGCCAGAACTTGAGCCCGCCGTCCTGGAACCGCTGCCCCGGAACCTTGCGCAGGAAGTACTTCTTGCCGTCCGCGATCGCTGCGTAGGCCTTGACCATCGAGACGGACGAACAGATCAGCAGGAACGTGTTCAGGCCCGTGAGCGGCACGTTGAGCACCGCGCCCGGTTGTGCCCACGCCGACGACATGCCGAAGCGCAGCACGATGTACGAGCCGATCAAGGATGTGAAGAACATCACGTCGCTGGCGAGGAAGACCCACATCCCCAGCTTGTTGCTATAAACGCCCGCTCCCGGCTCAGCCGGGTGTGGCGGCCGCATCTGATCGAGGGCTTGCGTCGCGTGTGTCATCAGTCCTCTCCGGTCAGTGCGTGGACGGCAGTGGTGCCGGCACGGGGTCGCGGTCGGTGGGAAGCTTGGTGGCCTGCGGCAGGAAGTCCGCGTTCCCGGCTTCCGGCGAGCTGAATTCGTACGGTCCGCGGTACACGTTGGGCGTCTTTGGTGCCCAGTTGCCGTGCGGCGCGGGATTCGGCAGCGACCATTCCAACCCGTTGTCCTCCCAGGGATTCATCGGCGCCTTTTTGCCGAACTTGAGACTCCACAGGAAATTGAACGCGAACAGGAACTGCACGGCGAACAGCGCGAACGCGGCGTAGGAAATGAACTCGTTGAGCGGTTGCTGCGGCTTCAGG
>JACXTT010003042.1_pt1 | contig 26244 bp, 17 predicted proteins | sample 9270951 | NCBI WGS metagenome assembly JACXTT01 (sample SAMN15532306, study PRJNA645909) | rock metagenome | isolation source: weathered quartz diorite | place: Puerto Rico | collected 2017-06-21
AAACGTCCCCCAAAGGGCTGTGGCAATTGCAACCACTGTGTTTACCCGTACGGACCCGGTGACTGCTATTACACCTGCTATGGCTATTGCAACGGGCCCGGCGGCTTTTAACAACAGGAATCTGGCCACGCGACGGCGGGTGCTCGCGCGCGCGTCCCGATCGCTTCGCACCATCCGCGTGAGCTAAAAGCGCGAAATGAAAAATCGAGCAAACCAAAACGAAAGGGAAAGTTATGAACGACAGATTCGATGAACTGGCGAAGGGCCTGGCCCAATCCGTCACCCGGCGCGGTGCGGTGAAGAAATTCGGCGTCGGCCTCGCCTGCGTTGCGCTGGCATCGCTCGGCATGGCCAACGCCGCGAAGGCAGGCCCGGTTCAAGAGAAGCAGCACGGGAACTGCAATCACTGTGATCCAACGAACTACTACGGATGCCGGACCTACGCTTGTTAGAGTTTCTGCCTCAACAAGTGCGTGCCGGGCGGGGGTTACTGAGATACCGGCCCCCAACTTGACCTGGAGCTTGGTGGCACCTTGTTTGGGGGCGGGGGAAGCGGACAGGAGAGAGAGCAGAGAAAGCAGAGCGGGTACAGACCCAGATGAACAAGCACAGAAAGATAAAGTGTTGCCGAAGAGAGCGATTCAACTGGGGTTCGCAGGCGATTTGATGCTGGGCGGCGAAGCGGTGCGCTACGCTCAGGCGCGTGGAATGGATGTGGCCTACCCATTCAAGGCGCTGCGGGCCACGCTACGCGCGCTGGATGTGTTGTTCGTCAATGTCGAAGGGCCGCTGTTCGAGGACCGCCAAAGGGCGAAGCGGAAGCCATTGGTCTTGGCCAATCATCCGGATGTGGTCGAGGTGTTGAAACTGCCAGCGGTCGGCATCTGCAGCCTCGCTAACAACCATAGCCTGGACTATGGCCCACATGCGCTCTCCGAAACTCAACGCTACCTGGAACGACATGGCGTCCGCCACATCGGTGCGGGACGCACGGCCTCAGAGGCCGAACGCGAATTGGTGTTGGAGCACGCGGGCTGGCGCATCGGATGTCTGGCGTTCACCGCGCGCGGCGAGAAGTTGAGGCCGGTGATCGCCCACGGCGGACAAGCCGGGTGCGCGTCGTTGCAAGACCGGTCGGGCGTCCTTCAGCGAGTCCGAAAATTGCGGAAGCGTGTTGATCTGGTGGTGGTCATGCTGCATTGGGGACTCGAGTTTCACGAGTATCCCTGCGCGGAACAGGTCCGATTGGCCCATACGCTTGTTGACGCTGGCGCGCATATCATTGCAGGTCATCATCCGCACACGCTGCAAGCCGTAGAAACCTACAATGGCGCTGTGATCGCTTACAGCCTCGGGCATCTCTTCATGCCGCCGTTTCGTCTATCAATGGCTCCGGTAGCCGCCGACGTGAGGAGGCGGACGCTTCAACTCCGAACTCTGAACTCCGAAGTCCGAAATCCAGAGACCGCCTCGTCACCTCCGTGGCTACGCTCGGGCAACGATGGCCCGGTCTTTTGTCCTCGGCCAGCGAGCCGGGAGTTTATGTTGATGCGCGTGGCGCTTCCTGCCGAGTTTCCGAGTTCGCCCGGTGCTGTGGACGCCGTGGCAGGTGGGTTGGACGACCGGTTCAGATTGCGTCCGTACAATCGTATCGCTTTGCGGACATTTCAGTCACGGCTCGATAATCTGGGCTGTCCACTCCGCAACGGGGGTTACGCGACATTTTGGCGCCACTACCGCGCCTGGCGACGACGGGAATTGGCAGCGTGGCGCCAATGGCCGGCGGCGGAAGAATCGCTGCCGCCGGGTCTAAGCAAAGCGACATCGTGAACAACTTCTGGTTAGTCGCAGTTGCCCTCCTCGGGGTGGCTGCCCTCAGCCACGCGGCCACGATCTTTCAGCTCTATTATTCGGCTTGCCAGCCCTGGCCCCATTTGTATTGATGGTGACACCACCCAAACCGGCAGTAATGCTATGTTGCCTGCGGGCGAAGAGTTGGGCGAGTCGCGGCAGAAGCACAATTGGTTTGCCACGACTCATTGGAGCGTTGTGCTTGGCGCAGCGGACACCGTAGCGCCGCAGGCGCAGGAAGCCCTGGAGACACTTTGCCGCACATACTGGTATCCCCTCTACGCCTATGTGCGCCGACAAGGGCATAGCCCGGAAGATGCCCAAGACTTGACGCAGTCATTCTTCCAGCGGTTCCTGGAGAAGAAGTATTTTCAGTTGGCCAGCCGCGAACGGGGGCGCTTCCGCACGTTCTTACTCAGTTCGCTCAAGAATTTCTTAATCAATGAATGGGAGCGCGCCCGCGCAACCAAACGCGGAGGAGGTGCCACACATATTCCTCTCGATGGACTGGCAGCAGAGAATCACTACATCCAGGAGGCAGCACACAACATGACTGCCGAGAAAATTTACGAACGGAACTGGGCAATGGCCGTGCTCGAGCGGGTGCGCACGAGGTTGAAGGAAGAATACGCAACCGGCAGCCGGGCCGAACTTTTCCCGCAACTGGAGTTATTTCTGCCGGGCCAGGAGAGCGAGCTAACCTATGCGGAGGCTGCGCGCCGCCTCGGTATGGCCGAAGGCACCCTCAAATCCGAGGTAAACCGGTTCAAGAAGCGCTACCGCGAACTTTTGCGAGTCGAAATCGCGCACACTGTGAGCAGCCCGGTGGAGATCAACGATGAGCTGCGACACCTGATCGCGGTACTGGGCGGAAGTTGAGGGCAGTTGGTGAGAATTGTGCAACGGTTTATGCATTTCGCTGTAGTAATGAGTTAGAAACAATCCGGGCTCCACCTATGCCCACCGAACGGATCTGCGCCAATTGCGGAGCGCCGTTGCCCGCCAATGCGCCCCAGACGACTCGGGGCTGTCCAACGTGTCTGCTGCAAATGGGATTGGACGAAGCGCAAGTGGCAGAAAGCTCGATGGAAGTCGGCGTCTCTGCGGAGGAGGACAGAGGAGTAGTCGCCGAGACAGGTCTCTTACCCGAAGCGATTGGCGCAACCATCGGCCGTTACAAGCTGTTGCAGCAAATCGGCGAGGGCGGTTTCGGGGTTGTGTTCATGGCCGAGCAAACCGAGCCGGTGCAGCGCAAGGTGGCGCTCAAGATTATCAAGGCGGGCATGGACACGCGCGAGGTCATTGCGCGGTTCGAGGCCGAGCGGCAGGCGCTGGCCCTCATGGACCATCCGAACATTGCCAAAGTCTTGGATGCGGGCACAACTGGTTCCCCTCTCCCATCGGATGGGAGAGGGGTCAGGGGTGAGGGCCTCTCTGCCGGCCGCCCTTACTTCGTGATGGAACTTGTGCGTGGGATTCCCATCACCAACTATTGTGATCAGGCAAATCTGAGCACGCGGCAGCGGCTGGAACTGTTCATCAGGGTGTGCCGCGCGGTTCAGCATGCGCACCAGAAAGGAGTCATTCATCGTGACCTCAAGCCGAGCAACGTCCTGGTCACGCTCCATGATGGCGAGCCCGTGCCCAAGGTCATTGATTTCGGCGTGGCCAAGGCGCTTGGCCAAAAACTAACGGAAAAGACGCTGTTCACCCGTTTTGAGCAGATGCTCGGCACACCGGCTTATATGAGTCCCGAACAAGCGGCCCTGAGCGGTTTGGACATTGATACCCGCTCCGACATTTATTCGCTGGGCGTGCTGCTCTACGAATTGCTTACTGGAGTCACGCCACTTGATGAGGAGACGCTGCGGCAGGGAGCGCTGGACGAAGTCCGCCGCGTGATCCGCGAGACCGATCCGCCCAAACCTTCGACGCGGCTGTTGACGCTCGGCAACCGGCTTGCGGAGGTGGCAAAACATCGTCAAGCAGAACCGGCCACGTTGAACCGCTTACTCCGCGGTGACCTGGACTGGATCACAATGAAGGCGCTGGAGAAAGACCGCCAGCGCCGTTACGAAACCGTCAACGGGCTGGCGAGGGACATCGAGCGCCACCTTCACCACGAGCCGGTCGTGGCCCGTCCGCCCAGCACACTATACCGTTTCCAGAAAGCCGCTCGGAGGCATCGCGTCGCCTTCACTGCGGGCGCGGCGGTGGCCGTTGCACTGGTACTGGGCGTGGTTGACAGCACGTGGCAAGCGGTGCGCGCCACCCGCGCTGAGGGCGAACAGAAGCGCCAACGCGAGCGCGCCGACGACGAGGCCGCTCACGCCAAACGCGCGGAGCTGGAAACACGGGAGCAGCTTCGGCAATCTTACTTGGACCAGGCGCGGGCCAACCGCTGGAGCGGCCGGGCCGGCCGGCGTTTTGACAGTTTGGAGGTGCTGAAGAAAGCCGCTGAGATTCGTCCAGCGGCCGAATTGCGCAATGAGGCCATCGCTTGCATGGCGATGACCGATTTGCGCCTTGCCAGTGAATGGCAATCCGGCGAGCCCGCCGAAGCACGAATTGTTTTCTCGCCGAGGCTCGAAAGCTACGTGGTGTTTAATCACCCCCAGAGGCCCGTCACTCTGTTCCGGCTCGAAGATCACGCCGAACTGATGCGGGCGCCAGACGAAGTGCCACGTCTCCAAAACGCTATTACGTTCAGCTCTGACAGCCGGTACGTCGCCATGGCCAGCGCTGCCAGCGGAGCTTCACCTGCCGTATTGCGCGTTTGGGATATTGAGCGCAACGCAATCATTTTCCGGCACCCGCACCCTTACTACGGCGTCCAAGATTTTCATCTCAGTGATTACGGCAATCGCTTGGCAGTGGTCTATTGGAGGTGGGGCCCCGGACGATCGGTGGCGCCTGTCTACGTCTTTGATCTGAAGTCGGGCAACTTGCTGTTGTCCCTTGACGAAGAAGTCAAATCCCAGGATGAGCGTGCGGTTGCGCGGCTCAGCGGCGACGGCCGTGAACTTGCGGTTTGCCAGTTTGCCAGCACGAACGTGCAAGTAATCAACGTGGACAGCCACCAAACGGTTCTGTCCCTTCTGCATCCCAAACCGGTCATGGCCTTGGGCTGGCATCCGGACGGCAGTCTGCTGGCCACCGCCTGCATAGATGCGCACGTTTATGTCTGGGATGCAGTCACGGGAACTTTGCGCAATGAGTTGCGCGGGCACCAATCCGAAGCGGTGTACCTTGCGTTCAATCATCGAGGCGACCTGCTGGCGACCGGCGGATGGGACGGAACTTTGCGCCTGTGGGACCCGCTTGGCGGAGCCTTGCCCGTCACCATCGGAACGGACGGGCCATTGATAGCGTTTTCCGAAGATGATCGCCGCTTGCTCGCCGGGGTTTTAATGAAACGATTCTTGTTCCATGAGATTGCCGACGCGAGCGAATGTCGCGTCCTGCACAGCGACGTGGAACCATACAAGGGGCCACGGGGCTGTCGATTTAGCCCCGATGGCTTGTGGCTGGCTTCGGCCCACAGCGATGGCGTCAGGATCTGGGAAGTGGCGACCGGCAGGGAAGTGGGAATGTTATCAGTTGGGTACACCTGGTCGGCTTTGTTCCATCCCAATGGCCAACGCCTCTTCACCTCCGGCAGTGCTGGACTCATACAATGGCCCTTCGATTGGCAGCAGGAAGGCCGGAACTACAATGTCCGAATTGGGCCGCCGAAGCCGTTCCGAGCTTCGGACGATTGCAATCGCGCCAACCTGGATGGCGAGGGCCGTTTGTTGGGGTTTACTGAGGGCGACCGGGTTCGTGTCGTGGATGTAGAATCGGGCGACGACAGAATTCCCGCCATCGAAGCCCCAGTTGCCCACGTGGCGTTGAGTCGCGACGCGAAGTATTGCGCGGTTGGCGAGTTGGGTTCGCGCCAAAACGTGCGGGTGCGGAATCTGCAAACCGGCGAACTCATACGCGAACTGGCAGACACCGACGACTGCAATGCCGTCTCCTTTAGCCCGGATGGGAAATGGCTGGCTACTTCCAGAGGCCGGGGGCGGGACTGTCGCTTCTGGGCAGTCGGTACGTGGCAATGTGTGCATGTCGTCCAGCAGACTGGCAGCGGGGTGGCGGTCCCAATAAGCTTCAGCTTGGACGGTTCCATGGCGGCGGTGCGGCTCGGCTCCGGAAGGGTGCGCCTGCTGGCGCCTGGTTCCTGGCGTGAACTGGCGGATCTGGAGCCGCCCAGCGCGCAGTTCCTTTCTGATCTTGCGTTCAGCCCCGACGGCCGTTACCTGGCGGCAGCAGCCGAGACGAAAGTAATCCAGCTCTGGGACCTGCGCTCAATCCGCCAGCAACTCGCGGCAATGAAGCTGGATTGGGAAGCGCCGCCGCTGCCGGCGCCGGCGACGAACCAATTCCCAGGGAAGGTCGTCGTGACGATCCTGGGCGGCACCAACGCGAGCAACGCCCCGCAACGGAACTCCCCTTAGCCGGAACGAGTCATTTGGATTTGGGGGCGTGGAAAGCGCGTGGCACCCAGCTTAGCGGCCTTCAAGAAACCTCATTTTGTCTGCAACCGTTTTTGCCCTTTCCCTGTAGCAAAGAGTGGAAGCCCAGACTGCCGACAGACAAAAAGGAAAGGAACATTATGAATGAGAGCTTCGATGAACTGGCCAAAGGAATGGCCCAGTCGGTGACGCGTCGTGGGGCGCTGAAGCAATTCGGCTTCGGTAGTGTGACCGCTAATCACCGCTGATTAACGCTATTAAACCAAACGAATTCGGCCGGATTAGGGCCCATCAGCGTGCATTAGCGGTTCCTTGGTGCTGCCTTTGGGGTGGCGCTTGCCGAGAAAAATCTCAACTTTTCTTGTAATGCTGAAGCCAGCTTCCGGTAGCAAGAGGATGAAGGAAATAATGCCGACTTTCGAAGCCAAAACAAAAACGAAAGGAAAGTTATGAACGACAAATTCGATGAACTGGCCAAAGGGATAGCCCAATCGGTCACGCGGCGCGGGGCGCTGAAGAAATTCGGCCTCGGCCTGGCAGGTATTGCGCTGGGCTGGCTGGGAGCGGCGAGCGCACACGCCGACCATTGCAAGGCATCAGGAAGCAAATGCTCACACGGCAGCCAATGCTGCAGTGGCATTTGCGATTTCAACTTCTTTAAAGGCTATCGTGTTTGTTTTTGAGTCCGTGTTTGAAAACTCGGCTGGCCCAATCCGCCACGCGCCGCGGGGCGCTGAGGAAATTCAGCCTCGGTCTTGCGGGAATCACCCTGTCATGGCTCGGGTTGGGGAGCAAGGCGGCGGCGGCTGGCCACTGACGGACGAGGAGCGCCAGCGCCGGAGTGCACTTGTTGCGAACCATTCCCCAATCGCACGGGCGCGGGCGTAACCTTCAAATTATTTCCAACCTTTTCGAGGTTTCTCCTCTGTAAAGCTGTGAAGCCCCAAACAAAACCAAAACGAAAGGAAAATTATGAACGATCAATTCGATGAACTGGCCAAGGGCTTGGCCCAATCCGTCACGCGGCGCGGGGCGCTGAAGAAATTCGGCTTTGGCCTCACGGGCGTGGCGCTGGCCTGGCTGGGGTTAGCGAACAGGGCGGAGGCTAAGAACAAGCCTCCAGGAGGCGGCAAAGGGTGCAACCACTGTCGCTACCCATACGGGTGCGACACCCTCCCCCCGGACCAACAAGCCGGGTGCTTCTACTACTGCAATTACGTTTGTGGTTGAAGCGCCTGGGCAGTTTCGCGCTCGTGCAAAGCGCTTCGGGTCTGGGCACGAGAATCACAAAGTGAAACGACAAATCGAACCGAAAGGAAAGTTATGAACGATAAATTCGATGAAATGGCCAAAGGAATGGCCCAATCCGTCACGCGGCGCGGGGCGCTGAAGAAATTCGGCCTCGGCCTCGCGGGCCTCGCTCTGGCCACGCTCGGGCTGGCGAACAAGGCAGAAGCGGGCCGGCGCTGTTCCTCGGACGCTGACTGCCCCGGTGGTGTGAAACAAGAGTACAGGTGCCTCTACGGCGTTTGCGTTAGGTGGAGGCGACCATAAGTTCAAAACCAATCCACAAGAAAAGGAAAATTATGAACGACAAATTCGATGAACTTGCCAAGGGGCTGGCCCAAACCGTCACGCGTCGCGGGGCGCTGAAGAACTTCGGTCTCGGCCTCGCGGGAATCGCGCTGGCCTCGCTTGGGCTGGCGAACAATGCTGTGGCTGACCAGCCACATGTGCATATTAAGCGGAATTGCCAGTGCAAGCTGCCTGATTATGGATGCACCAGGGAGAAGAACCCAGAAGTCTGTTTCGCAGCCTGCGTCTTAAAATGCGAACGTCGCTAAAGCACAGCGCGGCCAGTCCTGCAACTTGCCGAACAAGCCAGGTGTCCAATCCAGGAATGCGACATTGCGGGATCCCGCTCGCAACAGCCAGTCGGCAATGAAAATCGATGTTCCGCGCCCTAACAGTTAAGAGTCCGAGCACGCAGGTCAACAAACGAAAAATAGAATCGAAAGAAATAGTTATGAATGACAAATTCGATGAACTGGCCAAAGGAATGGCCCAATCCGTCACGCGCCGCGGGGCGCTGAAGAAATTCGGCGTCGGGCTTGCCGGTATCGCTGCTTTGGCGCTTTGGGCCACCGCCTCGGACTGCGCCGGCCAGACCTACACTATCACCGACCTCGGCACGCTGGGTGGCACCAACAGCCAAGCCTACGGCATCAACAACTTCGGTCAAGTGGTCGGCATCTCGTTGGACGTCGGGAGCTATAAGAAAACCATCAAGATATGCGAGGGCGGGGGTTACCCCGGGGCCCATTGCGATAGCGTCAACGCGACTTTTGCCGAGCAGCGCGCGTTTCTCTGGACCCCCACTCAACGTAACGGCACGAATGGTTCTCTGATCGACCTCGGCACCCTCGGTGGGCCCAGCAGCACCGCTTATAGCATTAACCGCTCCGGCCAGGTCGTAGGCTATGGAGACACTCACGATTTGCTGACGTGGGGCAATGTGCCTGCCGATCCTTACGATCATCACGGTTTCCTCTGGAGCCCTGACACCGCCAACGGAACCCAAGGTTCCCTTTCGGACCTAACCATCCTGTTTTCTAGTTTTATTGAGCCTGTAGCTATTAACGCTTCGGGAGCCATTCTTGATGATGAGGAACGCCTCTGGCAAAACGGAACTTTGATGGACCTAGGGGGCATGTATGCATGGGGTATTAACGACTTTAGCGAAGTGGTGGGCTCGTCAATTATCGACGGATTTGAACACGCTTTCATCTGGCAGAACGGCGTGAAGACGGACCTTGGCACGCTTCCAGGCGACGACTTCAGCTATGCTCGCGACATTAATACCAATGGTCAGGTCGTCGGTGTGTCCGGTGTTTACGACGCAGCATCTGGAAGCCTCCTCGGGGCAAGTGGCTTTCTTTTCATTGTCAATTCGTCTGGAGCGGTCACTGCGCGAACGGCCTTGGGCGCATCATTTGTGCCGGCACGGATCAATAACTTCGGCCAGGTACTCGGCTACTCACACCCGTCGAATGGAGTGTGGCAGCCTATGCTGTGGGACAGCGTTCACGGCCTTCGTGACAGTGCGGACCTTATCCCGTCGAACTCCGGCTGGGTCTTGCGCGAGGTGAACGGTATCAACGACGCCGGACAAATCGTGGGGTTGGGGGTTAGTCCCACTGGGCAACTCCGCGCCTGCCTGCTCACACCACTGCCTGCGCCCTGGTTGACTTCCCCCACGCGACTAGCCAACGGCCAGTTTCAATTCACGCTGGTGGGCGATGCCGGCCGAAGCTACACCATCCAGGCCTCCACGGATCTGGCGACCTGGACCGCCTTGACCAACCTCGTCAGCGCTACCGGGACCAACCAGTTCACCGACCCCGCCGCAGCCGATTCGATCCGGCAGTTTTATCGTGCAGTGACGCGGTGAAGGTTTTCACTGCAGGCAACGGCCAACAACAAACAAAACGAAAGGAAAATTATGAACGACAAATTCGATGAACTGGCCAAGGGCCTGGCCCAATCCGTCACGCGCCGCGGGGCACTGAAGAGATTCGGCCTCGGCCTCGCGGGTTTCGTGCTGGCCGCCTTGGGGGTTACCCCGCGAGCGCAAGCGAAGGAATTCTCGTGCGGCTGCGGTTCGCTTTTCTACGGCTGCGCCAAGCACTATCCGGACGCTTTTGGCACTTGCCTTTATTATTGCAACGACAAATGTGCAGGCAAAGCCGGTCACAAAGGAGGGATCTGAAAGGCGGCGACGCCACAACTTCACTGGCTCGTGCGCTGCTTCTTGGTGCAGAAACAACAACAAGCAGCCCAAAGCAAAAGGACCGTAATTAACTCCCCAACCAGTCATCAATCATCACGTAGGTTAGCGTTTGAGCGCCTCGTGTTTTTCCTTCAGCGGCACGAAATTCCCTTCTTCGCAACAGGTTACAAAACTCTCTGTCACCGATTTCAGCTCCTCCCAGCGTGCGCGGATCTGCTCGGATTCCTTTTTCGTGATCTGATTATCAGCGGCAGCGGTGGCAATGACCGCCAGCAGATCGGCGAATTCCTGCACAATTTCATTAGTAGCGGGAATCAAAAACGACGGGTGAGGCTTGTTCACCTTGGGGTTGAGAATGAAGAAACCTCCTACCCGTTGGCAGATCCATTGTACTAATCTCCGATCCTGGGTGCAGTGGAGCAATGCATCCAGTCGGTCCAGAGGATTGGTGCTTCCGCTGCCGGCAGCGGCGTCCGGCGGCTCGGCCCACTTATAAATCATCGAGAGGGACAGACCAAGCTCTGCCGCCACCTTCTTGGGACTGCACTGCTGGAAGACTTCACGCAGGATCTCATGTGAATGCATGCGGCCACATTGGAAAAGCAGCCGTGCCTTGGCAAGACGGAACAGGACAGCCTGGTTCTAACCAAGTGTTACGATAAGACCAGCAGGCTGCCGAAAAGGTAGCCGCCAGGTAACGAGGCGGATCTCCAGGAAAGTCTGAGTGCCGCTTCCGCCTCGTTATCGGCGGCTGCACGTTGCGCCCGCTTTTTCAACGGGCAGCTGGTCCGGGAGCCGGCACTTCCTGCTGCGAGTTTGAGAATCTGCTCGGCTGGCATCGATTATGCCTATTCAAGAAATTGAGAAAATGAAACCGATCCACTATCTCAGAGGCTTGCCAGTCGGCTCAGCGGTGCGGATTGCTTTCCAACTCGACGCCGCGCGGGCCGATTGCAGCAAGGTGGCTCAACGACTACTCAGCCAGGAGCCGGTCAATGAGGAGGAATTGGAGGATTGCGCCCGCCTGGACGAGGTCCTGGCCCGAGTGCACAGGATCCTGCGAGCAACGGTGCGCAGCATCATGCTCTCCCGGCTCAAACGCCGCCGACACGTGCGACCGCGGGGCAGGGGATAGGGCGAGCTACTTTGGGATCATTCCGGTCTGGCGCGCGTAGTTAAAAATGCCGCCCGCGTCCACCACCGGGCGCACGTCGCCCAACGGTTTAAAGTGAAACGCTTTTCCGCTTTTCTGGACCACGACTGTGCCCGCGTCCAGGTCGACAGTTACGACGTCACCGGTCCGCAGCGCGGTGCAGACTCGTTCCAAACATTCGCAGGGATATAATTCTCCGGTCGCGACACAATTCCGGAAAAAAATGCGGGCGAAGCTTTCAGCCAGCACGACTTTGCAACCCGCCGAGCCCAGGGCGATCGGCGCGTGCTCGCGGGAACTACCGCAGCCGAAGTTGCGGCCGGCTACGACCACCGGGTACTCGCTGTCCAATCGGCCCTCTTTAACAAACCGCTGCGCGTACAGCGATTCCGGCAAACCGCACAGGGCGTAAGAACCAAGCTTTTCGTACTCTTCGGGTATGGTCGGCACCAGGTTCAGGTACTGGGCCGGGATGATTTGGTCGGTGTCGATGTTATCCTGGACAACATAGACAGGTCCGCTGAACACTGATTTCATACGAGGGGAGTGTCGCGCAGCGTGCACATTTTTCAATCACATTCCCATTTCCAGCTTAACGGGTCACTGGAGGTGTAGGGCCAGAATAACCTTGCCAATCCTAGGCCAAACGACTATAAGAAGCCGACCCTGAACCCTGGCTTAGTCAGCACAGAATCGGTCTGACAGGAATCCTATATGAACAACGCGACGTGTCGGCACTCAGGCCGCATTTGCATTTTCTTACGACTCGGAACGGTCTCTAAAGCAGGCTTCGTAGCTCTCGTCCTGCTCGGGCTGGGAGCCACTCAAGCGACGGCTGCAGCCGGAGAGTCCCCAAGCTGTGTGCTGGTGGAAAAGGAAGGGAAAGTCGAATTTGCCCGGAAAGGCACAACGGCCTGGAGTGCGGCGCAGCTCAACGAGAAACTGCAACCTGGCGACCGTCTGCGGACCGGCTCCCGCAGCCGCGCCGCCTTGCGCTGGTCGGAATTGAGCGTGGTCCGGGTCGGCGAATTGACCAGCGTGGAAATCCAGCCACCGGCCAAATCCGGCGATAAGCCGCAACTCGACCTTCGCTCCGGCACAACTTATTTCTTCAGCCGCGAGAAGCCCACCGAAGTCCAATTCCGAACGCCGGTAGCCTCCGGGGCCATTCGCGGAACGGAATTCAATCTCGAAGTGGCTGAGGATGGCCGCACCGTCCTGTCACTGCTCGATGGCAATGTGGATTTATCGAACGAACAGGGCGCCGCCAGCCTGAGCAGCGGCCAGCAGGGAACAGTCGAGCCTGGCAGCGCGCCCAAGAAGACCGCGCTTCTGAACGCAGTCAATGTGATCCAATGGGCATTGTATTACCCGGCCGTGATCGATCCGGACGAACTCGGAATGAAAGATCAGGAAAAAGAAAGCTTCCGCGCCTCGCTTGATGCCTATCGAAATGGAGATCTGCTGGGCGCCTTGAGCGGTTTTCCTGAAAATGCCACGTTGGCTACGGAACCCGCGCACCTGCTTCACGCCGCCATGCTGTTGGCGGCCGGAAAAGTGCAAGAGACTGAGAACGAACTGAAAAATGCCCAGGCCGGCTCTCCTTCAGCGGCCGCCCTGCGCGAGGTGATTGCGGCCGTGAAGCATCAAACCGTCAGCCCGCTGCCGGCACCGACAACAGCCAGCGGGTGGCTGGCGCGTTCCTATTACCTCCAATCTCGCGGCCAACTGACTGAAGCGCTGGACGCGGCCCGCCAAGCCGCGGCGAAAGCACCACGCTTCGGCGCCGCCCAGGTGCGCCTCGCCGAGCTCGAGTTCAGTTTTGGGCATACGGATGCAGCGCTTGTGGCGTTGAACCAAGGAATAGCGCTCTCACCGCGAAACGCGGAAGGGCTGGCCCTCAAAGGATTCCTGCACAGCGCGAGGAATGAATTTTCTGAGGCCCTCACCTTTTTCGACCAGGCCATCGCCGCCGATGGAGCGCTGGCAAACGCCTGGCTCGGACGCGGTTTGGTCCAGATTCGCAAAGGCCGTCATCACGAAGGCCTCGCTGATCTGCAGGTTGCGGCGACGCTTGAACCACAACGCGCCGTGCTCCGGAGTTACCTGGGAAAAGCTTTCAGCGACAGTTACGATATACCTCACGCGCGCAAGGAGCTGCAGATGGCGCAGACCCTGGATCCCAACGATCCCACGAGCTGGCTATATCTCGCGCTGCTTGACGAGCAGGGTAATCGCATCAATGAAGCGGTGGAGGACCTGGAAAAATCCAAAGATCTCAATGAAAACCGCAGCCTGTTCCGGTCGCGCCTGCTGCTGGACCAGGACCAGGCCGTGAGGGGCGCAAATCTCGCCGCGATTTATCGCGACGACGGCATGCGCGACCGCAGCGCGCTCGAAGCCGCTCGCGCAGTGAACCTCGACTACGGCAATTACTCAGCCCACCTTTTTCTGGCGAACAGCTACGACGCCCTGCGCGACCCCAAACAAATCAACCTGCGCTATGAAACGCCCTGGTTCAGCGAATTGCTCCTGGCCAATCTGCTCATGCCGGTCAATGGCGGGAACTTGTCTCAGAATGTCTCGCAGCAGGAATACTCAAAGCTGTTCGCCAACGACGGCCTCGGAATATTTTCCAGCACCGAATACTCCAGCAGGGGTGATTGGGTGGAAAACGCGTCGCAATACGGAGTGTTCGGAAATTCGAGCTACTCGGTCGACGCCTTCTACCGGACCCAGAATGGCTTCCGGTCGAATAATGACCTGGAACAGACCGCCGTGGCAGGGCGCTTCAAGCAGCAACTGACCGACAAGGACAGCGTCTTTCTCCAGATTGGCTATTTTAGAGCCGAATCGGGGGATGTTGTTCAATATTACGACCAGAATAGCCACAGCCCGACCTTCCGGGCCAAGGAAACCCAGGAGCCGAATTTGCTCGTGGGCTACCACCGTGAATGGTCGCCCGGGAACCACACCCTGTTCCTCTTCAGCCGCTTTGACGATACCCTGAAGATTAACGACTCCAACTCCGCGCCGCTCACCCGGACCATGGCCATGTTCGCCGGCGGCCCGACTCTCGACAGCGCCGGCTTTCTTAGCGGCTTCGCGCTGGGCTATCAAAGCGATCTCGAGGCCTACTCGACTGAGTTGCAGCAGATTTGGCAATCCCATGACAACACCGTCATTGCCGGTGGCCGCTATCAGTTCGCTTGGGCCGACACCACCAGCGTGCTGCACCGGCCTCCGCCGACTCCGTTTTCTCAGGACATCCAGGTTCCCCAGGATGTCAGCGTTGACCTCGATCGCCTCAGTTTCTACGCCTACGATCACTGGCAGATTCTGGATTCCTTGCGGCTCAGCGCCGGAGTTGAATACGACCGCCTTCATTATCCTCGCAACATTGACACTGCTCCCATTACGGGCGACGAGACTACCAGTGAGCAGGTCTCCCCCAAGGCCGGTATCCTTTGGTCGCCGTGCAAGGACACTCACCTTCGCTTCGCCTATACCCGTTCGCTCGGCGGCGTCTTTTTTGACCAAAGCGTTCGGCTCGAGCCCGTGCAGATCGAAGGCTTCACGACTGCTTTCCGCAACCTGATTCCCGATGGCGGCCTGGTGCCCGGCACGCGCTTCGAGACCTTTGGAGTCGGCATCGATCATCGCATCGAAAAGACCGGCACTTACCTCCAGGTTCAAGGGGAGCTCCTGAATTCGGATGGGACTCGCACGGTCGGCCTGCTGACCAATGATGTTTCGAGCGCCTCGCCTCTAGCGCCCACCAACCCTTCGGGGACACCTCAAGTGCTTGACTTCACCGAAAAATCCTTGCTGGTTTCCGCCAACCAACTTCTCGGAAAGGAATGGGCCTTTGGCGTCAGCTACAAAATAACTCAGGCCGACCTGGTGTCTCGCTTTTCACAAATCCCGAGCTCGGCCTTTCTGCTGCAGAATCCGAACCAGGATGTGACCTCATTCCTCCACCAGGTGAATCTGTACGCGATCTACCAATGCGCGTGCGGCTTCTTTGCGAGCTTCGACGCTCTCTGGTCACAGCAGTCTAACCAGGGCTACTCGCCAGACATCCCCGGCGACGATTTCTGGCAGTTCAATGTTTTCGCCGGCTACCGCTTCCTCCAGCGCCGCGCCGAAGCGCGCCTCGGCGTGCTCAACTTGACCGATCGCGACTACAAGCTCAACCCGCTCACCTTGTACAACGAACTCCCGCGTGAGCGCATGTTGACTGTCAGCTTCAAGTTCAATTTCTAGTCACAAGTCCGGCTCTTCGCTACTATGCGTATGGATCGCCACCATGCGCTTCCACATTAAACTGACTCGCGCCCATTGGGCTGCCGCTGCCGGCGCGCTGCTGGCCGCCGCGTGCGGGCTGCTGCTGCACGAATTCAAACTCGGCACCGGGCTGGAGCATGCAAGTTACGACTTGCTGACTGTTTCGCGAGGCGATGTCGCGATCCAGGAGGCCGTCGTCGTCTATATGGACGAGGAGTCCCACAGACGGCTCGGGCAGTCCTGGCTGTCAGGGTGGGACCGCGCGCTGCACGCCCGGTTGATCAATCGACTCACAGCAGCCGGCGCCCGGGCGATTGTTTTCGACGTCGTGTTTAGCGATCCCAACCCTGCCAGGGCCGCGGCTGACGAGGAGCTGGCGAACGCTATAAAAGACAGCGGGCGCGTCATCCTGGCCGCGGATTATGTCCGCGCCGATGCAGACGCGAACCGGATTGACCCGCCATTCGATTTGGTGCGCGACGCCGCCGCTGGCATGGGCTCCGATGAGTTGCTGGCCGACGCGGATCTGGTCGTGCGCCAGCTCACGCCTCGTGGCGAAAGTCCGATTTCGTCGCTCGCCTGGGTCGCCGCCGGAATCTGCGGCGCTCCAGTCACAAAGCAGGAAAACCTGGAGGATGTTCAACGGTGGATGAACTATTACGGTCCCGCGGTATTCATACCCTGGACGAACTACTTCAAAGCATTGGACTCTGCTTTGGCGCCGGATGATTTTTTTCACAACAAAGTCGTATTCGTCGGATCCAAAACATTTACGAAATTCGCGGGGGAGCGGAAGGACGAATACCGCACTCCTTTCGGGTTCTGGCTATCGAAAACCATGGTGCGCCAACAAGAGGGGCTTTTCAGCCCGGGAGTCGAGGTCCAGGCGACCGCTTTGCTCAACTTGTTGCGTGGCGATTGGCTGAGACGGCTCCCCCACAGGGTCGAGCTGCTCATGGTTCTTGGTCTTGGATTGGCCTTCGGTTACGGCCTGGTCCGGTTGCGTCCAGTGGGAGCTACTGTGGCATCGCTCGCCGGATTGCTCGTGGTCGCGGTTGCTTCCTATTTGATGTTCCGCAAAGGGTTGATCTGGTTTCCATGGTTGATTGTGGTTGTGCAGATCGCGGTAGCCCTCTCGTGGTCGATCCTTTTCAACTCGGTCCAGCTTTATGTTGAAAAGCGCCTGTATGAGCAAACGTTGCGCCTTTATCTGCCGCCCGCGCTCGTCAAGAAATTCGCAAAGTCTCGCGAACTGCTGAAACCGGGTGCCCAAAAACAACTGCTGACTCTGTTCTTCAGCGACATAGCAAGTTTTACGACGCTGTCCGAAGGCATGGACTCAGACGAACTGGCCACGACGATGAACCTTTACTTCGAAACCGCGGTAGCCAAATGCATCCACAAGTCCGAAGGGACCGTCGCGAAATATATCGGGGACGCCATCTTTGCATTTTGGAATGCGCCCGATCCCCAGGCCGACCATGCGGTGCGTGCATGCGAGGCGGCGTTGCTGCTGCGCGCGCAGGCGGGGGAAAAGTTCAACGGCCGCATTCTTCCGACGCGCATCGGGCTTCACACCGGCGTGGCCAATGTCGGCAACTTCGGGAGCGAACAGCGCGTCGATTACACGGCCCTGGGCGAGAGCGTGAACCTGGCATCACGCCTGGAGGGATTGAATAAGCATCTCGGCACGCATTGCGTCATCAGCGGCGAAACCAAAAAGGGGCTGGGCGACCGCCTCGTCACTCGCTCGCTGGGCAAGTTCCAATTAAAGGGCTTCGAGGGCCTGGTCGAAGTGCACGAACTCATCGGCTTTCCCGACGAAGCCGAACCCACGCGTCCCTGGCGCGAAGCATTTGCCGAGGCGCTGAACAACTACGAACAACGCAACCTCGAGTTTGCCCAGATGGGGTTCCAGCAGGTCCTGGAACTCAAGCCCGACGACGGCCCTTCCAAATTCTATTTGGAGCGGATCGAGGATCTCTCGCACCAGCAGCTCCCGGATAATTGGGTGACGCATACGATCTTGAAGGAAAAGTAGGGCAAAGCTCCAAAAACCAAATTCCAAATCCCAAACAAATCCCAAAAACCAACTTCCAGAATCACTTAAGGGCAGTCTCGAATTTGGAATTTGACAATTGGAGTTTGTTTGGGATTTGGATTTTGGTGTTTGGGATTTATCCCCTGTTCACGGTAACAGCAGCGCTCGATAATAGCGCTTCGGAATAGCCACCGAGTTGCTGTCGAAGTAATCATATACGCCTGACGGCGGGTTGGTCGCGGTGACCAACGTCGTCCAAGTTCCCAGGTTGGGGGAGGCTTGGATTGAGAAATGGAGGTCCGGGCGGCTGACGACTTGCAGATGTATTGCGCCTTGCGGAGTGAGGCCAGCTGTCTTGATTATTGCGGAGGTCGCGAGGCTATAATTGAGCTGCAAGATGCCGCTGACGCCGCTGACGCCATCCACCACGACATAATTGGTCTGCCCCTGTGTTACCGGAAGGTTGAGCGAACTGGTTAGCCCGTTCGTACCGCCGTTGTTGTCGCAGGCGAGCAGCTCCAACACCGCCGAGTTTGTAGGTGAGCGGCGGAATACGGCCATCACCGTGTCGTACGAGCTGCCATCGGTGTTCAGATAAAGCGTGCCAGAGGCATCCGCGACAATCGTTATCCAATCCGAGGCGCCCCCGATCACTCCGCAGATGACTTCCCCGGGGCCCGTGGCGCTGCCCGTCGTGTTGAAAATCTGAGTGCCGGTGTAGCCGCGGACGATGGTACCCGCTCGCGGGCTGATAACCGAGGCGCCAGCGTACTCCGCCGCTTGCGCCCCACTGTTACCGAGAATGACGGAATGATTCGCATCCAGAAGTTTGTCCGTCGCCTGGGCATCTTCAACTAGAGAACCCGTGAGGTTGATTTGCAGAACGGCGTCGTCGCTTTGATTGGTCTGATAGGGCGTCGCAATGGTAACGTTATAAATTCCCACATTCGCCGGCTGGACATTGGTGACTGTCAAAGTATTGGTCGTGGCGCCGGGGATGGGGTTGCCGTAAAAGAACCACTGGTAAGCCAGTTGCGGATTGGGATTGTCGCAATTGATCTGGCCATTGCCGCAAACGCGGGCACCGATGAGGCCAAAAGTGACATCCTGACCGGGGGCGACGGTTTGGCTGGCGGGCTGGGTGACGAAAATAGGCAGCAGATGCGATGTGTCCTGCTCCTGCCAGGTCAGAATGAAATCGCCGGTTGCGCCGCCGAAGCCATCAATGGCGATCTGGTATTGGTTCCCCGCGAAGACGTTAAACATTGCTTTGCTGGTGTAAAAGCCGCCATGACCTTCATCGCTATCGATCACGACCAGATTCGTTACCGCGTTCCCCGTGTAAATCGCCAGCAACGTATCAAACGTGCTGCCGGCAGTTTGCATGGTGACAACTCCAGTGACCGGCGCCGTCCAGGTGTACCAGACCGCTTTGCCGCCGGGATGGCCTGCATGCTGGGGCGCACCTGGCTCAAAGCTGCCGTTGCGATTGTCAGCCCGGATTAAACCACTGAGGCCGGTGAGAGTCACGCGACTGGCAAAGTTCGTCCCCGCAGGAATATTGGTGAGCACCAAAGTCAGAGACGCCGGGAGAGTGGCGACCGCGTTCAAGTCGTTCCCGACAACAACGGTGTAGGTGCCGCCCTGGCCGATCTGGGCGGTGGGGACGGTGTAGCAGGCATTCGTCGCGCCAGGGATGTTGAAACCGTTCAAACGCCATTGGTACTGGATCGGCTGAGTGCCAACCGCGGTGACGCAGAACATGGCAGTGTTGCCTACCGGAATGTTGGTGCTGACTGGCCCAGAGCCGAGAATTGGCGGCGTGCGGACCGGCGCGGCCTTGGAATACTCGGAAGTATTGTTCTGCGGACCGGTCGCCGTCGCAGTAACGAACTGCGTGTAGGTCGCAACCAGCGGCAATGAAACGCCAAATGAGCCGGTCCCGCCGGCCGTCGTGGTCACGGTAGTGGAGGCGATGAGAGTTTGACCCTCACCGTAACCGGAGGGATCCGCGTTGTCGTTGAGGTAAAACTCGATGCGGTACGTCGCATTGGGCAAGCTGGACAGGTTGCCAAAAATCGTCGTCGTGCCGTCAATGCTGTGGACATCCGTGAGCACCGGGAAGTTCTGATAATCGTTCGGCCCGGTGTCCGAGTCGTCGGCGTCGTTGGGAGTTACGCCGTCGCCGCCGAGATCGATCCCCAGGCCGGCATTGGAAAGAATGCGGTTTCCAAGCAGGCCATTGCGATTTCCTGCTGTGGCGTCGAGAGTAATGCCGGTGCCGCCATTGAGCGCGATCACGTTGGGCGCTCCGCCGGCTGTTCCGCCGATGAGATTGCCCAAGGCCCCGCCGGTGAGGAATACACCGTTTGCTCCGTTGCCAAGGGACCCCACACCGCCGGCGCCGGTTCCAATCCAATTACCCTGGATCACGTTGTTGCTGGCGCTGCTCGAAGCGAGGACGACGCCGTTGCCGGCGTTGGCCGAGATCACGTTGCCAGTCCCCGGTGTCGTTCCGCCGACGATGTTGCCTGGCGAACTAATGTAGATGCCGTCACCAGAGTTCCCGGCCGCAATCGTCCCTGTGACATCAGTGCCGATGTAATTGCCCTGAATGATATTGCCGCCCGCGGTTCCTAACCGGATGGCAGTGGCGAAACCGTTCAATGCCAGACCGCGGACGGTGCTATTGCCGGCCGTGATGACCAGGCCATCGATGGGGTTGCCTCCACCTGGGCCTACCAATTCAATACCCGGCGGACCATTAGTCACGCCTTGGGACCAGCCATCAATGATAATCGGGCTGGTGATTTCCGGCAGTGGAGATTGGACCTGAATCGTGTGCGGAGCCGGGCCGGGCAGATTAAGAACAACATAGTTTTCATCCGGCGAATCGTTGGCATCGAGCAATGCCTGGCGGAGCGAGCCCGGGCCGGAGTCGTTCGTGTTTGCCACCAACACTTGATAAGGAATCACGCGCACGATGAAGCTGCAGGAATTGGAATTGTTGCAATTATCCACCGCCGTGCCGATGACGATATTCGTGCCGACCGGGAACAGCGAATTCGGCGGCGGCGAATTGTAAACGGCCGGATTGGCCGTGCAATTGTCCGTGGCGGTCGGGGATTGATAATTCACAACCGCGCCGCCGGAAAACCTAGGATATTCCGCAGCATTGGTTTGCGGCGGACAGGTGATGACCGGCGGCGTGATGTCCCTGACGATGGTGGTCTGGTTGCAGGTGTTGAAGCAGCCGTTGGTGTCAATGACCAGGAGCGTCAAGGTGAAATTCGTGTTGCAGCCGCTACTGGAGGCGACATCAATCGTTTGATTTGCGGCCGAGCCGGAGATAATCCCCGCTCCGTCGATCGACCAGGCATAACTCGCCATGCCGTCAGGCCCGCTGTAGCCGTTGGTGGAAGAGGGGCAAACTAGCTCGGAGCCGCTGATCGCGCACGGCGGCCGCGGATACAACATTACGGGCAGCGAGCAGGTGCTATTGGTGGTCAGCGGGCCGCTCGTTGCTGTCAGAATCAGGCGCAGGGTGTAGGAACCGGCCTCGCCCGCCAGGACGGCCACGTTCGAACTGGTCGTCGGGCCCAACACCGAACCATTGCCGGTGACGCTCCAGGAGTAAGTAAGGTTCGGTCCAAATGAAGCGCCCTGATAAATGTTGGTAGAACCGGGGCACACTGGAGTGGGGCCAGCAATGTTACATGGCGGCGGCGGCAGCACCGAGGGAGCCTGCATCTGATTGTCTTGAGAACCCAGGCTCACGGTCTCCTTCTGGTTTTGGCCGGGAGGACAGTTGTTGTCCGTTAGCGCGCCAGCAAGGCTATCGAGTTTGAAATGGTAGGAGCCACCCGAAATGAACCCCGCGCCGACATTTGTGCCCCAAGTGGCGCCGGTGCCGTCACCCGAAATGGCGAGATGGCCGGCCATCTCGATTATGATATTTGCGGCAGCAGAGTCCCACGTCAGTGCGTAGAGAGCAAAGGAATCACCGGTATCCCCCCCATCCGCGACGTCGTGGCAGACCGACAATACAGCATTGCTCACCGGAGCGTCGCCCAGGATGCGCAACGTGCGCGGGCCGTGCCCGGCCTCGTACGCTGCGATCCTTGCGGTAGTAGAACCGTTTTTGCTGACGAACGAGTCAGCCGGCACAATAACGTCGGCAATGTTCGTCCCGGCATGCAGCGCAGAACAGAGCGCCGCCAGCGAGGCCGGCGGCCCTAAGTCGGCCCCGCAAGGGTTTACCACAATGGTCACTCCCAGCGCCCCGGCATTGTCCGCCTGTGCTTGCGCATAGGAGGTCAGAAAATCATAAGCGTGGACGCCGGCTTTGGTAAACTGATGCCGGAACAGGAGCGAATGGTGGTTGCCGGAGGTGGCTGGCAAGCCCGCGAACACCACGCGTTGCATCACCGACATGCTCTCGTAATAGGAGGAATTGTTGTTTTGGATGACGGAGCTGATCCAGTGGGTGTTGCCAAGGCCAAAACCGCTATCGTTATTTGCGGCTTGCCTGAAATCAATCGAGGTGCCCGCACTCAGCGGTTGGACACACAGTGCGCCAGCCACAGCAAGGAAGCCGATTTCGGCAATCACGCGCCGGATGCTACGAGCGGCGCTGGCGCGCCCGTGGACACAGCCGCTGACCCTGGCGCTGCGCGCCAAAGAAGCCACCCTCTTCATAATTTATGTCTCATCCCGACGCCGCAATTCTGCCTCCACCATGGGCCTAAACAGGCCAGGCGCGGGCATAAAGCACTCCCGCCTCAGATATGCTTCTGCGGCTCATCGGCGCAACTGGAACGGACCGATTATACGTGATCGAGATCGACGATCAAGCGCAAAATTGCGCCAATCCGCGGTGCCGTGTGGCTGGAGTAGGGTCCGTGGTTGGCCATACCGCCGCGGCGCTGGAGGCCCTGAATCGCGGCCTGGGACTTTCAGGAACGGGCTACGGCGGCAGCTCCCGCTTAATTGGGTGATGCATACGACCCTGAAGGAAGAGTCAGGCGAAACTCCAACAACTAAACACCAAGCTGCAAACAAAATCGAAATCTCAAATCCCAAGCGCGAGACGGCCGCTCACTGGGTTGGGAGCTCGGCGCTTAGGAGTTGTTCGGGTTTTGGAATTTGGTTCTTGGGAAGTGTCCCGCGTTCAGGGCAAGAGCAGCGCCCGGTAATATCGTCGCGGCATGGCCACCGAGTTGCTGTCGAAGTAATCATAGACGCCAGAGGGCGGGTTGGTCGCGGTGACCAACGAGGTCCAAGTCGCCAGATTGGTAGAGGCTTGGATCGAGAAATGGAGGTCGGGCCGGCTGACGACCTGCAAGTGGATCGCACCCTGGGACGTCAGCCCGGCTGTCTTGAGGAGTGTTGAGGTCGCGAGGCTATAATTGAGCTGCAGAATGCCGCTCACGCCATTGACGCCATCCACCACAACGTAATTCGTCTGCCCGACCGTCACCGGGAGGTTGAGCGAACTGGTTAGCCCATTCGTGCCGCCGTTGTTGTCGCAGGCCAGCAGCTCCAGAACCGCCGCGTTGGTGGGCGAGCGGCGGAAGACAGCCATCACCGTGTCGTAGGAACTTCCATCGGTGTTCAGGTAAAGCGTGCCGGAAGCATCTGCGACAATCGTTATCCAATCCGAAGCGCCACCGATCACTCCACAGATGACTTCACCGGGGCCCGTGGCGCTGCCGGTGGTGTTGAAAATCTGAGTGCCGGTGTAACCACGGACAATGGTGCCCGCTCGCGGGCTAATAACCGAGTCGCCAGCGTACTCTGCCACTTGCGTATCACCGTTGCCGAGGATGATCGGTTGAGTGGCATCCAGCAGCTTGTCCGTTGCCAGGGCATCTTCAACCAAAGAACCTGTGAGGTTGATTTGCAGAATGGTGTCGTCGCTTTGATTGGTTTGATATGGCGTCCAAATGCGAAGGGTATAAATCCCCACTTGCGCAGGTTGGACATTGGTGACCGTGAAGGTGTTGGTCGTGGCACCCGGGATGGGATTGCCGTAGAAGGACCACTGGTAGAACAGTTGCGGGTTGGGGTCGAAGCAATTGGTCTGGCCATTGCCGCAGACGCGGGCCGCGATCGCGGTAAAGGTGACATCCTGGCTAGGCGCTACGGTTTGGCTGGCGGGCTGGGTGACGAAGGTCGGAAGCAGGTGCGAGGTGTTCTGCTCTTGCCAGGCAAGGATGAAATCGCCGCTTGCGCCCCCGAAGCCGTCAATTGCAATCTGATACTGGGTGCCCTGGAAGGCATTGAAATGAACCAAGCTGGTGTAGAAACCGCCATGGCCCTCATCGCTATCGACGACAACCAGATTTGTCAGCGCTGTGCCAGTGTAAACCGCCAGCAGGGTGTCAAAAGTGCTGCCGGAGGTCTGCATAGTGACGACTCCGGTGACTGGCGCCCTCCAGGTGTACCAAACCGCTTTGCCGCCCGGCTGGCCTGCATGCAAGGGTTCACCTGGCTCAGAAGTGCCGTTCCGGTTGTCAGCCCTGAACAGGCCACTGGTGCCGGAGAGGGTGACGCGACTGGCGAAATTGGTTCCCGCAGGAATATTCGTCAGAGACAGTGTCATGGTCGCCGGGAGGGTGGCGATGGCGTCCAAGGCGTTGCCGACAACGACCGTGTACGTGCCGCCTTGCCCCACCTGCGAGGCGGGAACGGTATAGCAAGCAGCGGTCGCGCCGGGAATATTGAACCCGTTAAGTCGCCACTGGTAAAAGATGGGCGGCGTGCCCGTCGCGGTCGCGCAGAAGGTCGCAGTGGTGCCGACCGCGACGTTGGTGCTGACTGGGCTCGCGCCGAGGATTGGCGGGGTCCGGACTTGGTGGGCCGGCGAAAACTCCGAGGGATTATTGTGCGGATCGGTTGCGGTGGCAGTGATGAACTGTGTGAAGGTAGCGGTCACGGGAAAAGCGGCCGTGAACGATTGCGCGCCGCTTCCATGCACAGTCACGAATGTGGAGCCGAGAAAGTTCTGCCCCTCGCCGTATCCGGATGGATCGGGCACATCGTTCAAGAAAAACTCAATGCGGTACGTCGCGTTGTGAGAAGTCGTCAGTTGTCCATACACGGTGGTGGTGCCATTAGCGGACTGAGCATCGCTCAGGATCGGGAAATTCTGAAAGTCATTCGGCCCGCTCTCGGAGTCGTTGGGATTATTGGGCGTGACGCCGTCGTCGCCCAGATCAATACCAAGGCCCTGATTGGCGAAAATGGAGTTGCCCAGCAGGGCGTTTCCACTGCCGGCCGAGGCAGTCAGGGTGACGCCGTTGGCGCCGTTAAGAGAAATCACGTTACCCAGGACAGCGTTGTTGGTGGCGCTCGAGGTCGCAAGAGCCACTCCATTGCTGGCATTTCTTGAAATTGTGTTTCCCAGCCCAGCAGCCGTTCCACCGATCACATTGCCCGGCGTGCTCACGAAGATGCCGTTGCCGGAGTTGCCCAGAGCATTGGTCCCGGATCGGTCCGTGCCGATGAAATTGCCTTGAAGGACGTTCGTTCCTCCAGCTTCGAGCCGAATGGCTGTTCCAAATCCGTGCAGCGCGAGACCGCGCACGGTGCTGTTGCCTGCCCAAATCACCAGGCCGTCGATGCCATTGCTGGCCGTGCTGCCGTCCAATTCGATCAGCGGTGAACCCGCAAAACCCGGCTGCGACCACCCGTCAATAATGATCGGACTCGTCAGCACCGGCAGGGCCGAGCGCAAGTGAATGGGTTGCGGCACCGGGCCGGGCAGGTTGAACACAATCAGGTTTTCATCCGGGGAATCGTTGGCATCGAGCAGCGCCTGGCGCAGCGTGCCCGGCCCTGAATCGGTTGTGCTGGTCACAGTGACACGGAGGCGGTACGGAATGACCCGGACTGTAAAAGAGCAGGCATTGGTATTGCCGGAGTGATCCGCTGCCGTGCAGATCACAGTGTTGGTGCCCACGGGCAAACTTGAGCCGGATGGCGGCACGCAAGATACGAGCAGGCTGTTGTCGCAGACATCTGTTGCGGCTGGCGCTGGGAAAGTGACGTTTGTGGCCAACCCGGAATCGCGCGGCGCCTCAGCCACGATCTTGTTAGTGGGACAAACAATCTGCGGGGGCGTGGTGTCCCGCACTGTGACCGTGAAACTGCAGGCGTTCGCGTTCCCGCTGGCGTCCATGGCGACGCAAATGACCCCATTGGTGCCAAGTGAAAAGAATGAGCCGGAGGGCGGCGCGCAGACTAAAGTGACATTGGTGTCGCAAACGTCCGTTGCTGTGGCGGCGAACGAAACCGTGTTGCCTCCTGTTCCGGCACATTCTAGGACCAGGTTGCTGGAGCAGAAAATCTGCGGGGGCGTTGTGTCCCGGACCGTGACGGTGAAACTGCAGACGTTCGAGTTTCCACTGGCGTCCGCGGCGACGCAAATGACGCCATTGGTCCCTAGAGAGAAGAACGAGCCAGAGGGCGGCGTACAAACGACAGTGACATTGGTGTCGCAGACGTCCGTTGCTGTTGGGGCGAAAGAGCCCGGGTTGCCTCCTGCTCCGGCGCATTCGGTAACCAGGTTGCTGGAGCAGGACATCTGCAGAGCGGAAGTGCG
>JACXTT010003043.1_pt1 | contig 26232 bp, 21 predicted proteins | sample 9270951 | NCBI WGS metagenome assembly JACXTT01 (sample SAMN15532306, study PRJNA645909) | rock metagenome | isolation source: weathered quartz diorite | place: Puerto Rico | collected 2017-06-21
AGTTGCTTGGCTACAGCCCTTCTTGCCGGAATTAGCCAGACCCAACCTGCCAAATCCTTCTCCGGAGCAGCCGCGCCCAGGATCCGTTTTGTTACCCAAACAACCGGCATTTTGAACCAGACCGCATTTTGAACCAGGCCTGAATTGACACAAAGTTCGTCCCATCGTCCCACCCACACACAGCCAATTGGGGACGATGGGACGAACACTGGCTTTATCCAATCTTCCCAATGTGCCGCGCGGCACATCACTAAACTACCCAGATTACTTGCTTTGTCAGAAAGCCTGCGATCACGCGGCTAAGATGCTCATCGGGTGATCGGCAGGGTCAGGCGTCAAACCCCGCCGCGAGAAGTATAATTCGCGGCCGTGCTTTCCCCATCAATCCGTCCGAGCAAACGCAGCAATCCATCCAGAATGGTCAGTGGGTGGGGTGGACAGCCCGGCACAAAAAGATCGACCGGCAGCAGCGCGGCGCAGCCATTGTGCACCTCGGCATTGTCCACATAGGGGCCCCCGCTTATGGCGCAGGCGCCGACTGCGATCACCAGCTTTGGAGCCGGGATAGCGGCATAGGTGTCCAAAAGCGCCGTGCGCATGTTTTCGCCGACTGGCCCCGTGATGACGATGCCGTCTGCATGGCGCGGCGAGGCGACGAATTGGATGCCGAACCGCCCGAGGTCGAAAACGATCGTGTTCAGCACGTTCAGATCGGCTTCACAGGCGTTACAACCTGCGGCGCTGACTTGACGCAACTTCAACGATCGGCCGAACAGACGCCGCGACTTCTCCTCGAGGGCCTCGGCAAGTTTCAGTGTCTGGCCGTGAAGCATCAAGTCCTCCCTGGTACGCGTGGCCAGGCGAAAATCGCGGGTATAGCCGATGGCGCCTTCCGGGCAGGCCTCCTGGCAATCCGTGCAGAAGAGGCACCGGCCGAGGTCGAGCTTTATTCCCTGGTCATCAATCGTGATCGCCTTGGTCGGACAGGCTCGCTCGCAATCACGGCATCGCTCGGGGCACTTCGACGCGTCAATCAACGGCAATCCGCGAAACCGCTCCGGCAGCGTCGGCGTCTGAGCCGGAAACGCGATTGTGCGGTGTCCTTGCCGTAATCGTTCCAGAGTCACCTGAAGCATGAAACCCCTCCCTCGCAAACGCCGGCGGCTCACAAATCGTGGCCGCAATATGACAAGTTGAAGCTCTTGTTGCATAACGGAAAGTCGGAAATCTGTTGATCGCGCAGCGCTATCCCCAGACCGATCCAGTTATGAAAGGACGGATCGACGATCTTGTAGCGGGCGAATCGGCCCTGGGCATCTGTGAGGGCGACGTGGCAGATCTCACCGCGCCAGCCTTCCACGAGTGCAACGGCCAGGTGGTTGGGGCGCAGTGGATTCACAGGAACGCGGAGAGGTCCGGCGGGGAACCTCTGCAGTTGGCTGCGGATGAATTGTACAGAGCGTTCGATCTCCAGCCAGCGGATATAGGCGCGGGCAAAGACATCACCGGTTCCCCACACGGACACGGGGAGCTGGGCGAAGCGGAAGATGCCCCAGGGGAAATCGTGGCGCACATCGCATTCAACACCACACGCCCGCGCCGCCGGACCCACCATTCCCAGGGCAAGACAATCGTCCAGAGCAAGCGCGCCGACATCGTCGAATCGCGCTTGCACGGAGGCCGAGTTCCAGAGCAGCTCGGCGGCTCCCTTGACGTCGCGGTAAGCGGCATCGAGACGTTCGAGAAAGCGGGTCCGGAGGTCGTCATTGAGATCGAAGCCGACACCACCGGGACGAACCATGCCCCGGCCAAATCGGCTGCCGCACAGCATGGCGCTGAGATTGAGGAAGTCGCCGCGCAAGCGCCCGCAGAACGACGCGGTCGGCAGATAGGCGACATCGTTGGCCAAGGCGCCCAGATCGCCGGTGTGATTGGCGAGTCGTTCCAGCTCCAGGGCGATGCCGCGCAGCACCTCGGCCCGCGCCGGCACGCGGCCGCTCGCCAACGCCTCCAGCGCAAGACAATAGGCGCTGGCGTGGCCGATGGTCGTATCGCCCGCGACGGTTTCCATGGTGTGCAGAGTGCGCGCGTTGGGACCGCCGATCACCGATCGTTCCGCGCCGCGATGCTGATAGCCAAGTGAGATTTCCAGGTGAAAGACCTGTTCGCCGTGGCATTGAAAGCGAAAATGCCCCGGCTCAATAATCCCAGCATGAACAGGACCGACTGCGACTTCGTGAACTTCTTCCCCCTCGATCTTGTAGTATTCCATGACGCCGACCATCGGCTTCGTTCCTGGCGGCCGGCCCCAGGCATCGTCGTCTGGCCGATACGAAGTATGGAAGCGGACCGGCTTGAACCAGGGATGACCATCCGGTCGAACGCCATACTGTTCGGCGATTTCCCGCTCAAAAAGATGCGCCTGCGGGCAATCGGGCGTCAAAGAATCGAAACGGTTCGACGCCAGGCGAGTCCGGCCAACGTGCAGTTGGGCGCGAAAGCTGTCCCCGACCACGGCGATGAGTTCCACCGCGTTCGACGCCGAGTCCGGATAAGCGAACAACGCCGACACGCGACCTCCCTCGGCGACTGCGTCGACGATGGTTTGACGGAAGGCGCCGAAGGCAAGGTCCGGTACGTTCTGGATCGGTACGGCGGCGCCGTTGCGGATGACCGCAAAGCCGATGTTGCCGTTCATGGTTGGCCCTCCAGGAATCGGGCCGCGTCGCGCAGCAACGTCTCCAGAGGCGGCGGCACGAAAACACCCAGCAACAACACTAGCAGCAGGCTGACCAGGATCGGAGCGACCGTCGCCCAGCTGTCGTGGTAATCCTTCGCGCCGGTCTTTTCCGGCGCCGAGCCTTGCACGATGGCGAGCACCGTCGAGCCCATGCCCATGAATACGATGGCCATCAGCAGGAGGAACAACCCGCCCACCCAGTATTGCTGGGCGTTGAAGGCGGCGCTGATGATGGTGAACTCGCTCAGGAACGGCCCAAACGGAGGCGCGCCGGTGATGGCCAGGAATCCCACGAGGAAGAGGACACCCGACACTGGAACACGTTCCAGGGCGCCGTGGACGTCATCGGTACGCTTGCTGCCGTACGCGCGATGGATGTTGCCTGCCGACAAAAAGAGCACGGCCTTGGCAAGTCCGTTGTTGATCAAATGCAGTAAGGCGCCGTAGATCGCCAGCCCGCCTATACCGATCCCCAAAACGAGGATTCCCATGTGTTCGACGCTGGAATAGGCCAGCATACGCTTGAAGTCGCGTTGCCGAACCATGAAGACAGCCGCGAACGCCATTGACAGCAGACCCATGAAGATCATGATCTCCCGGGCGAATCCGGCTTCCGGACTGGCGCGGCAGATTTGATAGAACCGCAAGATGGCGAGAAATGCGCAGCTCGTGACGCCGCCCGCGAGCAGCGTGCCGACCACGCCAGGAGCCTCGCCGTAGGCGTCCGGTTTCCACGTGTGCATCGGCGCCAGGCCCAGCTTGGTCCCGTAGCCGACGAACAGGAAGATGAATGCCGCATGCAGCCAGGGAACGGACAGTGAGGGGGCCTGGCGTATCAATTCATCGAAGAATAATGTGGACGGCAGGTTCGCCTTGAGCGCGGAGTATGCCAGAAAGAGTGAACCGAGCAGGGCGAGCGCAATGCCGACCGACCCGATCAGCAGGTACTTCCAGGTCGCTTCGAGCGAACGCGGGTTGTGGTTGAAGTAGAGCAGCGGCGCGCTGGCGAGCGTGGTCGCCTCCATGGCCACCCACATCAGCCCGAGATGATGGGACAGCGACACGAGCGTCATCATCGCCGAGACTACCAGCAGGTTCGCGCAGAAAATTCGGTTGGGGCGGTCTGGGCGCAGATCCAGGTAGGCCGGCGTGTACCAGGCGCAAATAAAGAACAAGACACTCTGAAAGCAAAGAACGACTTTGCCCAGTTCGTCGAGATAGAGAAAGCCCTCCAGCTCCTTCACCGGCTCGGCCGCCAAGAATACGGCATCGACCACCAGGGCGAGATGCACGAGCCCCGCCAAGAGGAGGACGCGAGGCCGCCAGCGCCCCGACGGAATGGCGAACACGACGGCTGCCATAACCAGCGGGAAAAGTAGCAGAACGAATGCCATCTAATCCTTCCCCTCCGTGGTTTGTTCCCTCAGCTCCGCCAGGTTCTCGGTGCTGAGCGACGAAAACTCGCGATTGATGTGATGAATGATGATCCCCATCACAAAAACGCCCGTGAAAAGATCGAGCAAGATACCGACCTCGACAAGGAACGGCAATGCTTCCAGGAGCAGCAAACCGAAAAGAAAGATACCGTTCTCCAAAATCAGGTAGCCAAGTACCTGCATGATCGCTTTTTTGCGGGCCGTCAGCATCAACAGGCCGGTCCACACGGTGGCGAGCGACGCCGGAACAATCAAAAACGTGGCATGTTGCGGGGCGACTTGCAGCGAAGTCGTCGAGAAAATCATGGCAAACGCGGTTCCCAGAGCGCCCAGCAGCAACGAACTCATGAAGCTGATGACAGGCGTAACCTCGTGCTGAATGTCGGCTTCGCGCAGCGCATGCGCAAGCAAGGCCGGGATGCCAAACCCCTTCAAGCTCAGCGTCACGACGACCAAAGCAATGACGCGCAGATCGATTTCCGAGTGAACAAAGAGCGGCAAGAGGCTTAACAGCGCGCCCTGCAACGCCACGGCACTGATGACCGCCCGAATTCGGCTGACGCCCAGGGCAACGAAGTTGAGCGCCAGGATAAGGATCAACAGCGGATCGATGATTCCATGAAGCATCGGTTCACCTCACCAGCAAGATGACGCCAAACGCCGACAGCAAGCAAGCGGCGACCTGAAGGATTGGCACATGGGTCAGCCTCAGCCGGGCCATCGTCGATTCCACGACGCCAATGACGACGGCAACGAACAACACGCCCACCAGAAAGACGGGCCAATCCAGCCACAGATGTCCCGTCATGCCGGGGAGCGCCAGGCGGACGATCAAGGCGCTGAAGGCAAACAGCTTCAAGGCGGCGCCGTAGAGGATCATGCCGAATCCAGGGCCGCTGTGGTCGAGCACCATGACTTCGTGTATCATCGTCAGCTCCAGGTGCGTATTGGGATCGTCGAACGGCACTCGACAATTCTCCACGAGCAGGACGATGAACCAGCTCAAGAGGATCAAGGCGAGCGAGGCGCCATGAGTCGCCCAGTGGGGCGCCAGGGCGCTGCCGAGCATGGTAGACACGCTCAACGTACCGGAGAGCTTGGCCAGCACGACCAATCCAAGGAAGAAGGCGGGCTCGGCAAGACAGGCGAACGTGACCTCGCGTGCCGCCCCCATGCCTTCGAAGGGGGACCCAGTATCCAGGGCTGCGGCTGCCGTGAAGAAGCGGGCCAGACCGAGGAGGTAGGCCAGCAGAATCAGGTCGCCCGTGAATGAGATCGGCGCTTGCTCATCCCCCAGCGGGATCATCAGCACGATGATCAGCCCGGTCGCCAGGCCGACCACCGGGCCGGCCTTGAAGACCCAGGTCGTTGTCGTGCTGAAGACCGAGCCCTTCTGAATCAGCTTGATCAGGTCCCAATACGGCTGCAAAAGCGGCGGGCCGACGCGCCCCGCGAACAGAGCTTTAGTCTTACCGATAACGCCCAGGAGCAGCGGGGGCACGATAAGCGCCACGAGGATGTGCACCACAGCTTGAATGAACGCGTTCATCGCCAATCCTTCGCCGCTAGCGCCAAACTAGCAACAAGAGCAGGGTCAATACGATGTACAACAAGTACACCTGAATGCTCCCCTGCTGAAACCTTCGCGCCCAGCCGAATAACCACGCCCCGCCACGCAGCGTCGGCAGAATTCCCTCATCCAGCACCGCGTCCGGAACCTCGCTATGAAATCTGCTTGTCTGCGGAAACAACCCCAAGGCGTGTGGTCGCGTTCCTTTTGGTCGGAGGGCCCAGGTGAAGAGCGCGACGAGCATTTGCGCAAACGATGACGAGGTGTACTGCATCCGCGCGGTTGGCGCCGCGTAACCGCAACCCCAGGTAGGTCCGGTGCTCAAGGTCTGCTGCGCCAGCCGCTTTCCGAAGCCGAGGCTGGCCAACACGATCGCCCCGGCGAGTGCCGCAGCCATCGCGGTGATCCAGCCAAAGGGCGCGAGCGCCGTCAAGCCGAGTTGCGGGTCCACCGTGCGCGGCGCCCCGGCGTGGACGGCCAGCGTCAACATCGGCGCGACCACGATGGGTGCGATGCCGAGCAACGCGCATACGCCGACCAGCACGAACATCGGGCCGACCATCCGGTTGTCTGCTTCGTGAGCGTTTGCGGCGTGCTCGCTGCGCGCCGTGCCCAGAAAGACCACGCCAAAGGCTTTCACGAAGCAAGCCAGGGCGAGCGTGCCGATCAAGGCCAGGGCCGGGATCGCCAGGGCAGCACAAGCGAAGCTGGCGGGATCGTCGCATCCCACCACACCGAACAGGCCGAGATAAATCAGGAACTCGCTTACAAACCCATTGAGCGGCGGCAACCCACAGATCGCGACCGCGCCGATCAGGAAGCAGAACGCCGTCCGCGGCATCGCCTTGGCCAGCCCACCCAGCTGATCGATCTCCCGCGTGTGGGTCGCATGAACCACGGCGCCGGCGCTGAAGAACAACAGCGACTTGAAAAATGCATGGTTCCAGACATGCAACAGAGCGCCCCCCAGGCCGAACATGATCCATTCTGGGCGGCCGAGCGAGCGTCCCAGCAACGCCAGGCCCAAGCCCATGAGGATGATGCCGATGTTTTCGATGCTGTGATAGGCAAGCAGACGCTTCAGGTCGTGCTGGCCGATGGCATAGGCGACTCCAAGCACACCGGATATCATCCCCAGGCCCAGGACGATCGCACCCCAGGCAAAAGGAGGCGCCGGCATCAGACTGGTCACGCGCACCAATCCATAAATTCCCATCTTGATGATGACGCCCGACATGATCGCCGACACGTGGCTCGGCGTGATCGCGTGAGCGCTGGGAAGCCAAACATGGCCCGGCATCGCGCCCGCCTTGATGCCAAACGCGATCAGGCTCAACACAAGGATCAACGTCGCCACGCCCGGTCCGGCCTCGTCCGCCTCCTGGGCCGTCGCCACGCGCATTTCGAAGGCCCCGGTCATCGAGAACAACAAGGCAAACACGCCGAACAGGGCCAGCGTGCTCGTGTGCGTCGCCACAAAGTAGACCCAGCCAACTTCCCGCACCTCGGCGTCGTGGTCCTCGGTCGTGACCAGAAAGTACGCGGACAGCGCCATGATTTCCCAGCCGACCAGGAAGAGCAACCCATTGCGAGCGATGACGAGCAGCGTCATGCCCGTCGCCAGAAGCCCGTAGAACAGCCGAACTTTTCGGCCCGTCCTCTGCTGCTCGGTTTGCTTCCAGTACGTCAGGCCATAGATCGACCCGAGCAGCGCAATCAAGAAGATCGGCACAAGGAAGATTGCCGACAACCCATCGACGGCAACATGAAATTCGCCGCCGGGCACGGCCCACGGCCGTCTGATCTCCGCATCACCGCTCACTCGCGCCGCCGCGTCGTAGGCCAACTGCGACCACCAGTACCACGCCACTCCACTGAGCCCCAGCAAACAACCCGCGCTTATTATCACCGTGGCGACTTTTTGTCCGCCCATCGACGCTCGCCCAAAAGCGAGTCCCACCACGCCGCTGGAGGCGCACAGGAGCATGCCGGCGATAACCAAGAGGGGGCTCATGCGCCGGCCCTCCACCACGCACGAATCGACATCCACGCCAACGCCAGCACCACGGTAAGCACGACGTACGCCAGGTAGATGTTCACCTGGCCTTGTTGCAGGATTCGCAACCAGGCGAACCGACGGGCCCAGCGTGCGAAGAACGGTTCATAACCTTTTTCACTGAACGGATCCGGACTCTCGCTGGACAGTTTTCCCGGCGCCGGGAACAGCCCCTCGGGCGCCTCGACATGCATTCGCGGCCGCAAAAAACGCGGCAGAAAACAGCGCGCCAGCAACTCCGCAAACGATCGGCTCGTGTACTGGATGCGCGGCGACGGCTGGACGTAGCCGCAACCCCAAGTCGAATGCTCCGCCGACGGCATCCGGCGTAGCAGGAACATCAGTGCCACGCCGACGATGCCGAGCGCTCCCCAGACCCCCAGGTGCATGGCCCCGATGGTTTCGAGCGCGTTTGCAACCGCAACAAGAGATTCCGGCAGCGCTCCATCGCGATTTCCCAGGATCTGCAAGAGCGTCCCGTCGAGCAGGACCACTCCCCAAGAGGGCGCCACGGCAAGTACCACGCAGGTTGCGCCTAGTAGGAGCATCGGCCCGCGCAGCCACAGCGACGATTCGTGCGCGTGATCCGCCGCCGGCGATCGGGCCGAGCCCAAAAGCGCAATGCCGATGAGCCGTACGAACGCCAGCGCCGCCATCGCGCCGATCAACGCCAGCAAGCCGATCGACAACAGCGCCGTCAAACCATGATCGCTGGTGGAGGTCAGTCCGCATTGCAGCAGCGCCAGGTAGATGAGCCATTTGCTGGCGAAGCCGTTCAGCGGGGGCAAGGCGGCGATGGCAACGGCACCGAGGGCCATCGCCCCGCCGGTCCAGGGCATGCGCTTCATCAGCCCGCCCATTTGCTCCAGATCGCGCGTCCCGGTCCCGTGCAAAACACTGCCGGCGGCAAAGAACATCATGCTTTTCATCACCGCGTGGTTCCACACGTGGAGCAACATCGCGGTCATGCCCAAGCCTGCCACGAGCGGCCGATGCGTCGCCTGCCCCCAAACCCCGACGCCCATTGCCAGGGTGATCAGGCCGATGTTTTCGATGCTGGAGTAGGCCAAGACGCGCTTGATGTCGCGTTGCTGCAGCGCCAGGGCGATGCCGACGAACGCCGTGACCATGCCGATTCCCGCCAGGGTCAATCCCCACCATGGCGCAGGCGGGCCGAGGAAGGTCATAATACGAAGTATGCCGTATATCCCCGTCTTCGTCATCATCCCCGACATGAGGGCCGACACATGCGACGGCGCTGCGGGATGCGCCTCCGGCAGCCAGACATGAAATGGGACCAGCCCCGCTTTCGTGCCAAAGCCGATCAGCGCCAGCACGAACACGACGCCTGCTTCCGTCGCGGTCAGCCAGGAGCCCGCCTGAAACGCGGCAAAATCCTGACTCCCGGCCCGGCATCCCAACAACAGGATCGACGCCGTCACGAACGCCACGCCCAGATGCGTCGCGACCAAGTAGACCCAGCCTGCCCGGCGCACCTCTTCCTTTTCGTGTTCCAGCGTCACCAGAAAGTACGCCGCCACCGACATGATTTCCCAGCCGACCAGAAACACCAATGCCGTCCGCGCGATCAACACCAGCGTCATGCCGGCCACAAATCCATTGAAGGCAAACCACGGTACTCCAAGCAGCTTGCGCGTCCGATAGGCGAACAGATAGTCGCCGCCATATATCGCCGCCAGGATGGTCAACACAAACAGTGGCACGAGGAAGGCGGCGCTGAGCGGATCGATTGCAACATGGAAGGGCCCATGGGCCGCGTCCCAGGGGAGCAGGTGCGCGACCGAACCGCCGCCAATCAGGACATGCCAGGTCTGGGCCAGTCCTAACGCCGCGCCGACAACAGCCGACACAACGCCGACAGCGGTCGCGCAGCGCGCGCTTGGGGACAACGCATAGGCCATCCCTCCGCCGACCAGTTGCACGGCAATGCCCACAAGAAGCACATCCATGTCACGGCGCCGCCTTTCCGGCCGCCGGCGCCGCCACGCCGGCTTCCACGCGCCGGATCGCGCTCAAGATTTCTTCGCGCGCCGCCCGGCGCACGATTGCGCTCTTCAGCTGGTTATCGTGCAGGGCGTACGACAATCGCGACAGCAACTGCAAATGCCCCCGCGCGGTCGGACTGATGATCGAGAAAAGAGCGTGCACCGGCTTGCCGTCCAGCGCGCCAAAATCGACCGGCTGCGACAGGAACGCCAGGGTCACCGTGGGGACGGTCACGGAGAGCACGATCGGGTTGCGCACGTGAGGAATCGCAATGCCGTCGCCGATCGCCGTCGACGCCGACGCTTCACGGGCCAAGAACAGGTGCAGCAAGAGTTCCCGGTCGACATCGTCGGGCAAGGGCAAGATTTCGACCAGGGAACGCAGGGCCTGGTCCTTGCTGGTGTCCTGGAGATCGTAATGAATCCCACCGGCCTCGACCGCGCCAGCGAGTGTCGGCTCGGCCTCGTCTTCTGCCGCCAGCTGGTCGAGAAACTCCTGGTTGAACTTGACGTTGTTCAGAGTCGCCCACTCCAGCAACTCTGCCTTGTGAAACCGGTACTGCCCCGCCACATACCGGGCCGGCAGACCACGCTGCTTGATCCAGCGGGTGACCACCCCTTCCGCCACTCCCAGGAATCGTCCTACGTCACGCACCGTTAGTTGCACAGTCTGCTCCTTGGCCGACACCCGCGGTCCCATCGGGGCCGAACGCGGCCTCACTTCGATGGATTCTCATCGCCTTCCATGTCTTCGAGCATTTGCATCGCTTCATGGAGATGCGACTGAAAATACTGCCTCATCAAGTCCATCATCTTGCCAAGCCTCGCGTCGCGCAGAGAATAAAAGACTTGATTGCCATCTTTTCGCCAGGCGACGACTTGTTTGGAACGCAATACGGCCAGGTGTTGCGACGCGTTGGCCTGTTCGAGGCCGAGCTGCTCGTAAATCCGGCTTACGGGCACCTCTTTTTCGTCGCGCAGGAGCTCAACAATCGCGATGCGTGTGGGATGAGCCAATGCTTGAAAGATCCCGGCTTTGAAGCGACGAAGGCTCTCATGCATTCGACTACCCCGCCAGAGGTCCCGGCACAAACCGCTAAGGGCCGCCTGGATATGTATATTCTTAATTTCGAATACTGTCAATGCACCTTTGGCGATCAGTGCCGTGGCGTCAGAGTTGCGTATGTAAATGCCTTCAGGTAGAAGTGATCACCGTAAATAGGAGCGATACTCGCAAAGGAAAGTGTTGGGATCAAGGTGACCGGCATACTAGGAACGATACTTGCGAAGGAAGGCGTTGGGATCAAAGCGGCATCCTGACTGCAACAGCGTCGTCATCCAAACTAAACCTTAATAGCGGACCGGAAAGTCCAGATCATGCTGCACCATCATACTTCCGGTGAATGCGTGAATGAGGCTCAAAATGTAAATATGCTTCTCTCTTGGATTCACGATCGGTCACATCGTCCAATGCCAGCGACTTCGTGTGGGCCAAAGTAACTTGCACTAACCTTGCACTAAAAACTGAAAAAGCGGTGCTTTTCTATGCGCTCTGTGTAAAATGTACAAGTACGGCGCGTTGAAATTCCCAAGGATTTTCGCGATTTTCGCCAAAGTGCCACCTTGTTCGGGACCAAGAATTCGCCGGTTCGAATCCAGTCACCCTGATTGAACTTATGACGAATCGCATTTTTTTCTTCACCTAGAAATTTACTGCCGATGCTGTTCGATCACGGTGTGGAGCGACCGCTTGGTGAAAAAAAGCGGTCGCGGGTACTACCATTAAACTCTCATTGCTCAAGCACCGTTAGCCTGAACACACCTATTCAAATTCATGCCGACGTGCGCTTGCTGGCGCGTCCAACAACCTGTCGCCTGAAGGTGTTTTTGAATGGCATACCGAACTGGCGATGGTTACAATTCTTCTGTCCCCTGTTGCTCTCGCATTGCTTGCAGCGATGTTGTCGATTCCGCTGGCAGATCGATATCCGCCGCTCAACATCAACCCGCAACTGCAAAAGGAGAAGACCTCTGCGCGCCTGTGGGATTGGCTGCGCGCGCAAGCGGTTCGATATCCGGTGCTGTTCGTCGTCGAAGACCTCCACTGGCTAGACCCGACGACTCTCGAGTTCATCGAAAGCCTTGTGTCGCGCGGCCTGAACGATCGCATCTTGATTTTGCTCACCTTTCGGCCCGAGTTCGTCACACCGTGGCGGAGCATGGCCCATCAAACGCAGATCGCGCTCAACCGCCTGACCAAGCGACAGATTGGCGAGATGATGGCCGCCAAGTCCGGCGTGTCCGGAATCTCCAAGCGGTTGATCGACCAGGTTATCGAGCGAACCGATGGCGTGCCGCTGTTCGGCGAAGAGTTCACGCGCACGATCATGGAATCCGGCGCGTTCGGGGAACACAATACCTCCGCTTCGGACAGTTTCCGCGCGCACGAGATTCCCGCCACGTTGCAGGACCTCCTGATGGCCCGACTGGACCGAATGGGGATCAACATTGAAGTCGCGCAGTTGGGCGCCGCCATTGGCCGCGAATTTTCCTGCGAACTGATGCGAGCCGTTTCCCCCTTGCCCGATGCCGAATTGCAGGAAGAGCTGAAGAAGCTCGTCGGCGCTGATCTCTTGAGCGAACATGGCCGTCTGCCCAGGACTCGCTACACCTTCAAACACGCGCTCATTCAGGACGCGGCCTACACCTCGCTTGTCAAGAAGCGACGGCAACAATTTCATCAGACGTTGGGCGACATTCTCGAACAGCAATTTGCGGAGATCGCCGCGGCACAACCGGAAGTGCTCGCCTTGCATTTCAGCGAAGCTGGCTGCACGAAAAAGGCCATCGACTACTGGGAAAAAGCCGGCACCCGGTCGCTGGAGCGTCGGGCCCACAAGAAGTCGATCCAGCAGTTTCAGCGCGGCCTGGAATTGTTGCGCACGCTGCCCGAGTCTCCCGACCGCTTCCGCCGCGAGATCAAACTGCATACGTCGCTCGGTGTCCCCTTGCAGGCAACCATCGGCTATAGCGCTCCCGAAGTCGAGCAGAGCTACAAGCGCGGCCAGGAGCCTTGTGATCGGCTCGGCCTGACGACGGAGCTATTCCCCGTCCTCTACGGGATGTTTCGCTATTACATGCTCCAGGCAAAATATGCGAAAGCGATTGAACTGGCGTCGCAGTTGATCCGCCTGTCGTCGTCAGCGGATTCGACGGCATTCGTCGTCGCCGCCAATCGCGCGATGGGGGGCCCGCTGGTTTACGCCGGCAAGCATCGCGAGGCGATACCATATTTGGAGAGGGTTGCCGGCATCCCGGCGACGCCGGAGCTACGGACGGAGCTCTACCGCTATGACGTGGTCGATCCCTGGATTGCGGCCCGCAGTTACCTGTCGTGGGCGCACTGGCTGCTTGGCCGGCCCGACCTTGCACAGGCGCACAGCGACGAAGCGGTACGCATTGCGGCGGGTCTCGATCACTCATTCAGTCTCACGTTGGCTCTGTGTTTTTCCCAGTGGATTCACCAGTTCAATCGCGACGTGCAGCGCACCCGCGCGACGGCCGACAAGGCGCTTGCCCTTGCCGAGGAGCACGGTTTCGCGTTCTGGTTCGGCTGGTGCCGGGTCATGCGCGGCTGGGCCATGGCACAAGAAGGAGAGCATGATCGCGGCATTGCCGAGATCGAACAGGGAATCGTCGTATGGCGCGCCCAGGGTTCCGAGCTTGGCAGCCACTACTTTCTCGGCTTGGTGGCAGATTCGTGCCTGGAGGCGGGGCGACTTGACAAGGCAGCACTGGCGCTCGACCAGGGGGAACGATTCGCCGCCAGCACCGGCGAAGGCTACTGGGCCCCCGAGCGGCCACGCCTGTTCGGCGAGTTGCTGTTGCGCCTCGATCCCAACGCCAACGCCGGCGCCGCCGAGGCCAAGTTCCGCGAAGCGCTGGCCGTCGCGACCAGGCAAGAGGCTCTTTCCTTGCGGCTGCGCGCCGCCTTCAGCCTCGCGAAGCTTCTTGTCGCTCAAGACCGCGCTGCCGACATCCACGCCATGCTTGCCGCCATCGAATTGTGCCGGCACCTTGGCGCCTCGGATGCGTTCAATCCGTACCGCAAGCGCGAAGTCATGCCTGGCCCACTGGGCCGAGCCGACATGATCGATTTCATTCGCATGGCGGCGACGACCTATTTCCATCCGACCGGCACCTGCGCAATGGGTCTCGCTGCCGACACCGTCGTCGATCCGCAACTGCGCGTGTACGGCATCGATCACCTCCGCGTCGCCGACGCCTCCATCATGCCCACCATCACCTCGGGCAACACCAACGCGCCGTCGGTCATGATCGGCGAAATGGCAGCGGCGATGATCCTGGGCGCGTGATAATTTAATTCTCTGCCGTGTCGTCAATGGCTCTTAGCATTTCGAGAACCTTGTCTCTCCCCAGCGATTGCAGCAACGCGATATTGCGCTGCGGGATTTCAAGCAGTTCGTCCGGATCGCCGGCGACTTGCGAGATGCTCGCCTCGCGCAGGAGGTGCAGCATCGGATACGGCGAGCGATTGGTATTATTCTCGACCGCATCCACAGCGGTATCCGCGAACTGGTATTGCGGATGGAAGCTGGCGATCTGAATGACCCCTTCCAGATGAAGGTCCGCGAGCATCTGCTCCGCCTCGTCGAGAAAATCGTTATGGTCGAGGAAGTCGCCGAGAACGCAAGGGTGGATGAGCAGCGTCGTTTCGATGTCCGCAGAAGAGGCGAGCGTTTGCAGTTCACGGGCAAGGCTATCAAGCAGGGCCGATTCATTCTCGGCAGTGCTGACGACATAGCGGATTAGGTCAGCTTCGAAGACGCGCCGCGCGAAGGGGCAAAGATTGAGCCCGATCACGATTGACGAGATCCAGCGACGCGTGAGATCGATGATTGCTTGCTTGTCCATACACCTTGGCGCGATGACGGCTCACTTGTCCTGCGCCGGCTTCTTCAGCGCCAGCTCTTTGTCCATGAAATCGATCACCGAGGCACATAGGGCCGCACGGTCGACGCCCTTGAAGTAGTGATCGGTTTCGTGCCAGACCACCTTGGAGCCGGCGCCGGCGTACGTGTGCAGCGACTCGGCCCACGACTTGAGGATAAGCTGATCTTTGGTGACGTTGATGAACAGGAGCGGACGCGGCGCAATGCGGGCGACGTGGTAGACCGGGTCGCTCGACGTGGAGCCTTCCTTGGCGACCTTCTCGGCCGCCTTGGCGGTGTAGAGCCCGAGAAAGTTGCCGCCGCCGACCATCGAGCCAACGGCCTTGATGCGTGGATCGTAGGCGACGTAGGTGATGCCGGTGATAGCGCCCCAGCTGATGCCGACGTAGCCAATCTGGTCCTTGTTGACTTCGGGGCGCGAGACGAGGAAATCGACCGCCCGGCTATAGTCGCCGCAGTAATGGAAGATCATTTCCGAGCTCATCAATCCCAGTGCCTCGACGGTTTTGTTCTCCTTCTTGCGTCGTTCGCCTTGATTGGGCGAGTCGATGGTGATGACGACATAGCCGCGGGCGACAAACTGCTTGCCGATCTCGACGATGTAGTTGGTGGTCTTGTTGCCCCCGGTGCCGTACTGCAACAGGATGGCGGGGTAGGGGCCCTTTTCGCCCTTGCGTTTGGGCACGTAGAGGTAAGCCGGCACGCGGTCGCCCTTGACGCCGTTGAACTCGACACGATACTGCGTGTAATCGTCCGCTTCCTTGACGACTTCCTCCTTCGGCTCCAAGGCCTTGTCGGGCGCGATCGCATAGGGACGCTCCGCCTTCTTCGCCTCCGCCTTCGGCTCGGCCTTGTCCTGCCCGCTCGTGTCGCGCGGCACGGCCCAGAAAGCGAGCGCGGTCAGGATGAAGGTCAGGACACCAAGAGTTCGTGCCGGCATGTGAATGCTCCCTGGTAATGCACGACGAAGCGAACGCATCAGCGCATATAATAATGGATCGCGAAAGGCGATCAAGTCAAAAAAAGATCATCCGGCCAATGCGTTCATTGCCAACCCACGCCGGGATGGACGCATTTCGTGAAGGACAGAATTGCCGCGAGGGGAAAGTGATTAGCGCAGACCCTTTGAACGCAGCAGCTTGTCGGCCCATTTGGCGGCGTCTTTGGCAAGCGGCGGGTCGGGCGGAGCGGTGTATTCGATGGACCGATCGTATGCCGCCCGGTCATAGGCGGCGCTCAACACCGCCATCAGATCGAGCGGCACATCCGCGTCGGGAGCTCGCAGCGGGACACCGATGACCGGCAAGGGCTGACGCAAGTAAATCGGCCAACAGGAGGCACGGCGGTACTCGGCGGCTTTCGACACGATCACGCGGTAGTCGCTGATTGCCTTCTTCGGCAGCTTCATTGACGGAGCGCCAGCACGCAACAGGTCGATTTCGACCCAGTGAACGTCGGACGCCAGCGTCTCCCGCCGTTTTTTCATGAAGCTCTCGCGCCCCACGGAGCCCAAAATCTTATTGCTCGGGCTCATCACCTCGATCACGGCTACCAGCGTGCCGGACTTGATGTGTTTGATCTCAAGGCGGGCCTCTTCGATGTCGTCATCCAGTGTGATCGGAACGATCAACGGCTCCGCAGTTGCCAGGGCCGACGCTCCGTTCGCCGCGGATCGAGTTAGCTTATGGGCACTTCCCCTGGATGCCTCAATTCGTGGGTCCGGGATTACCCAACGGGTGGAGTCATCGTCGTTGGAAACATAGACACGAAGCTCCACGCGCGCAACATAGCGCGGCCCAAGCTCGCGATTGAGCGCATTTCGAATGTCACTTATCAATTCGTGATGAAAATCCGGAAACAGGTCCGGCGTTTCGAGATAGGGGTCCATTCCGGGAAAAGGTGACGGCATGGCGAACTCCGCGGAGTTTGCGTAATTCTTCCGCGCTGCAGCGGACGATGATATGATACACGAATCCAGCGGAAATCGCTTGGCTTCCACCCGGAAATCTGCTCTAATAACCGATATCAATGGGGGGATTCGCCGCATGAACGCAAAACGCTTCTGCACCGGCATGACACGCCGCGACTTCGTCCACATGGGCACGGCCGGCATCTTCGGCATGGGGCTGACGTTGCCGCAGCTCTTGCAAGCGCAAGAGCGGGCCAGCGCGCGCGGGCAATCGACGCGCGACGTGTCGCTCATCTTTCTCTTCCTGCACGGCGGCCTCAGCACCATCGATACCTGGGACATGAAACCCAACGCCCCGCAAGAGTTTCGCGGTGAATTTCGCCAGGCGCGAACCAACGTCAACGGCATCCAGGTGTGCGAGCATTTGCCGCGCTCTGCTCAGCAGATGGACAAGTTCTCTCTGGTCCGCTCATTTCGGCATCACAACTCCGATCATGGGCCAGCGGATCATTACATCTTCACCGGCTATTTCCCCGGCGCCGGTTTCAATCCGACGCTGACGCCGAACAACCAACGGCCATGCTTTGGCTCGGTGATCGCGCGCAAGCTGGGGCCTCGCCAGGGCGTGCCGCCCTACGTGTGCTTGCCGAAGGTGCATCCGAGCGGCGGGCCGGCGTACCTTGGCTCGACGGTGGCGCCGTTCGTGATCGACGCCGACCCGAACGCGCCGAACTTCTCGGTTCCCGACATCGTGCCGCCGCCGTCGATTGCCGCCGATCGGCTCGACCGTCGCCGCGATCTGTTGCGGCAGCTCGATCGCTATCAGCAATCAACCGAGCGGGCGGCGAATCAGAATGCCCGCACGGTCAGCGACTTCCAGCGTGAGGCGTTCAACCTGATGGTGTCGCCGGAAGCACGCAGCGCTTTCGATCTGCAAGCGGAGCCGGCCCGGCTGCGCGACGAGTATGGCCGCAATACGCTGGGGCAATCGTGCTTGATGGCGCGGCGTCTGGTGGAAGCGGGCGTGCGCTGCGTGACGATCGATCACTCGAACTGGGACACCCACGACAATAACTTCGCGACCTTGCGTCGAGAGCTGCTCCCCGCGCTCGACACCGGCATCGCCGCTCTGTTCCGCGACCTCGCCGACCGCGGCCGGCTCGCTAACACGCTGGTGCTGATCACCGGCGAGTTCGGCCGAACGCCGCGCATCAACAACAACGCCGGCCGTGACCACTGGGGCCCCGCGTTCACCGTGGCCCTTGGCGGCGGCGGCATCCAGGGCGGCCGCGCGATCGGCGCCAGCGACCAACGCGGCGAACGCCCGGCACGCGATCCGCACGGACCCGAAGACTTGGCGGCGACAATCTATCACCTGCTCGGCATCGATGCGAGCGAGGATTTCTTCACGCCGGAGGGGCGGCCGGTGCCGATCGTTAATAACGGAAGGGTGATGCGGGAGTTGCTGTAGAATTCCGTGGCTGTCTATCTTACCGCTTGAACACAAACTCCAGCGTATTCATCAGCGTCCACGCCAGATCCTCCGCGGCTTGCCGGCGCTGCCCCGCGTTCGCCTGCAAGAACGCCAGCGACGCCTTGCGTTCCGCGTCGTCCGGCAAGCGGCTGTAGAACGTCAGGTAAATCTCCTCGACCAGTTCCGCGTCGCTATTCTTGTCACGCACCCATTTCGCCGCGTTGCCGCGCTCGTGCGTCAGCTTCGCGTGAATCTCCGGCGAGTTCAAGAGGTGCAAGACCTGCGACACGCTCGGCTCCGTGATGCGCTCGCACTCGCAGGCCGTAGCGCGCTGCGGTCGGCCATAAAGTTTCAAGAAGTAATGCGTGACCTTGCTGTCCCATAGCTGGATCGCCCGCGTGCCGGGCGGGGCGCCGCCGAACTTCTCCGGCACGCCCAGCGTCTGGCTGACCATGTCGAGCATCACCTCCGCGTCGATGCGGCGAAACAGCGCCCGCGAATAGTTCATCTCGTCCTTCTCGTTCGACGGGTTTGGCTTCGAGCTTAGCTGATAGGTGCGCGACCTGGCGATGGCGCGAATCAGTTGCTTGACGTCGAACTTCGTCTCGACGACGTGCTTGGCTAACGCATCGAGCAATTCAGGATTCGACGGTGGATTGGTGTCGCGCACATCGTCGATCGGTTCGACGAGGCCACGGCCAAGCATCTGGGCCCACACGCGGTTCGCCAGATTGCGAGCGAACCACGAATTCTGCGGCGACGTCATCCACTCCGCCAGCACGACGCGGCGATCGCCCGTCGGGGCCTTGTCGGGCATTTTGGTTGCCAAGGCAAACGGCTGAATGATCTCACCCGAACGCGGATGCTTCGTTACCGGATCGCCGAAGATCTGCACGCTTTCGCCGCGTGCCGACGGCTTGAGCGATACTGGGGTGAAGAAGGCTTGCATACCGAAGTAATCGGTCTGGCTCCAGCGATCCCATGGATGATGATGGCACTCCGCACAGGCGATGCGAATGCCGAGCAGCACCTGCGAGACGGTGCTCGCGGTCTCGCCCGGCTTCGTCACGACCTTGTAAAAATTCGCCGGCCCCGTCTCCTCCAGCGGGCCTTCCGCCGTCAGCAACTCGCGCGTGAACTGATCGAACGGCTTGTTCTTGGCGATGCTCTCGCGAATCCAGCGATAGTACGCATACGCCCGTTTGTGGCCGAGGATCTGCCGATCGACGCGCAGGGTGTCGGACCACTTCAGCGCCCAGTAGTCGGCGAACTCCGGTCGTTCGAGCAGCACATCGACCAATAGCTCGCGCTTGTTGACGCGCTTGTCGTTGAGGAATCGCCGCGACTCCTCGGCAGTGGGCAAGGTGCCGATCACGTCGAGATAGACACGGCGCAGATAAGTGCTGTCGTCGCACAACTCGGACGGCGCGATGTTGAGCTTCTTGAGCTTGCGGATGACGTGGCCGTCGATGAAATTGTTCTCGGGAAACGCCGGATAGTTTGCGATGTTCTCGGCACGCGGCACGATGGCACGGAAGACATCGACGCAGTTCGCGTAGCTCGCCATGATCGCGACCTCGCCGGGCGTCTCGAACACGCTGACCAGCCCCTCCGCGCTGACGCTCGCCAGCGGTTCCTGGTTGACCTGGTAGCGAGCATGCGCCGTCACGTCGATCTCGCGGCCATCGGCATGGCGAGCGATGACGCGCATCTGCTGCTGGCCCTTCATGCGCATGACGCGCTCCTTCGGCTCGACGCGCACGGCGACGATCCTGGACACGTTCGGATCGCCGAATGGCGTTCCGGCAGCGATCCAGCCGCGAATCAATTCATGCTCGTCGGTGCCGGCGCGAATGCGGATGCCGCCGCCGTGCGCCATTTGGCCGGAGGGTTTCGCCAGCAACAAGCTCGATTCCGGCGATGCAGGCATGACGCGCCGGCCGCGCCCTTCCTTGATCAGGGCGTTGTAATCGGCTTGCGGATCGAAACCAAAGATGGACAGCTTGAAGCCGTTCTGCCCCTGCGAATTGCCATGACAGCCCGACGAGTTGCAGCCGAAACGCGCGAGGAGCGGCTCGATGTCGTTTTCGAAGTGGAAGATGCGTTGCTCTTTTGAGCCGATGACTTCGACCTGGACCTTGGCAGTTTTGCCGGCCGCCTCAATGGTGATCTCGGTCTTGCCATCGGCGATGCCGCGCAGGACGCCTTGCGAGGAAACCTTGGCGATGCCAGGTTGCGACGATCCATATTTCGCGTCGCGGGTGAGATCGACTAGCTGACTGTCCGGTGTTTTGCCGGTGACGAGCAACGTATGGACAGCTTGCGGGCCGCGCAAAATGACGGCGGGATCGACGATCAATTCGGCGGGTTTCTCCTGAGCCACGCCCGGCGCTGCGGAGATGATCGCCGTAATCAATGCCGCCGACCCGACGAGTAGTTTTTTGTACATGGTGTAAAGTGCTGCGTTTGATGGATTCGTGGCAGGAGGTTAGTGATAGTTTAACAGCTCCGGGGATGGGAACAAGCGGTAATTCTCTGTCGGTGCCTTTTACGCCAGCATGAAGCGTTTATCGTTTCGATTGGCTGTAATGATTAGGTCCCTCAGCCCTGAATTCGGAGCTATAATCGCATACCCGTTTTTTCCAGTTCCGTTGGAGTTCCTTGCAGTGACCGGAGCGCTAGTATTTGTCTGCAGCGTGGTGACCACTTCACTGGAACGCTCTTCGCGAAGCTGATGGAATCGCCATTGCCGCGAAAGCCTGGCCACACGTCGGAAGGCGATTTCGCCTGCGACAACAGAAGCGGCAGGGTGACAAGAATGATGTTCATGTGAAATCCGTTTTTTTTCGAGAGTAGAGACTTGCCACTTCGATCCGGCTCAGTATTACCTTTTCTAGGATCGTGTTACGAAGGACGGAGCCGAGCGTCAATAACGCTGGAGGATTACCAATGCTCCGTCGCTTGCTTCTGCTTGGGGTTATTTCATTCGCTGTCGCATCCAACGGCTCCGCCCACGAAATCAAAGTGCTCGCCAGTCAGCTGAACATGGCGAAGGCCGGGGACAAAACGACGGTCTACCTCTCGTGGGGCCATCGCCTGCCTGTCGACGACCTGGTGGATGGCAAATCAATCGAGCGATTCGAGGTCATTGGCCCATCGGGTTCGGCACAGGCTTTGAAGACCGACGACCTGTCGTTACAAGCGAATGCTGTCGAGATCAAGGATGCCGGCGTCTCTCAGGCCGTTGTGTCGCGCAAGATTGGCATCTTCACGAGCGTAATCGACAAGGAAGGCAACAAACTGCTCAAGCGCGGTCCGAAATCCACTGTCAAGGAAGGCAAGATCGTGTCGTCCCTTCGCAGCGTCCAGTGCGGCAAGGCGATGATCGTCGTTGGCGCCGAGAAAGCTAATCCCATCAAGGCGGTTGGCCAGGACATCGAGATCGTGCCGCTCGATAATCCCGCCGACTGGCGCAACGGCAACACGCTCCGTTTCCAGGTCCTGCTCAAGGGCAAAGCTTTGCCGACGGCAAACCTCGTCGCGACTTACGTGGGATTCCGGCCGGAAAACGCGTGGTGCTATTCGACTTCGACGGGCCGCGAAGGCATTGCGTCGGTCCGCGTCACCCAGCCGGGGACCTGGGTGCTCAAGGTCAACACGAAAGAGAATGCCGTTGGCGATGCGTTGAGCGATTACGACTACACGTCGTATACGGCGACGCTGGCTTTTGAAGTTCGATAAGTCGCCTGGTCGAGGAGTTCAATCATGCGAAGCAACCGAACCTTGCAATATCTTGCTGCTTTGTCGATGGTCGCGTCGCTTTTCGCGTTGGCGGGGCGAGCCGAAGCGCACGCACTTGGAGCCGAGTGCAAGCTCAACGGCAACAAAGTCGATGTCGAGGCCTACTACGACGACGACACCGCCGCCCGAGACGCCAAGGTCCGAGTGGAAGATTCCGACAAGAAAGTGATCACCGAGGGCCGGACCGACAAGGCGGGGAAATGGTCGTTCCCGCGACCGAAAGCGGGGCGCTACCTCGTCATCGTCGACGCTGGCGCCGGTCATCGCACGCAGGTCAAGATCACCATCCACGAAGGCGAGGGCTCGGCATCTGCTTCGTCATCGCAATCGAAATGTGATGACTGCGAGTGCTGCGAAGCTGACAAGGGAACGCCGACTGGTTCATCGGAAAGTATCAGCGACGGACCAAGCCGTGATGATTTCACCAGCTGGCCCTGGCTTCGAATCGGCATCGGTTTCACGGTCATCGCGGGACTCGGAGGCGCTTTCTGGGTGAGTCAGAAAATCAATGGTGCGCGTCGGAATGCCGTCGTCAATGGCGGGACGCAGAGCAACGGGGAACAGCATTGATGGACGGTCGATTCCGGTGGATTCTGTTTCTACTCGTGGCATTGATGCTTGTCGGGTGCAGCAAAGATGACCGCTTGCGCGTGTACAAAGTGCGCGGCAGCGTGACCTTCAACGACCAGGCGCCGGGGGGCGCGTTCGTGACCTTTCATCCCAAGGACAACAACATGAAGCTCGCGGCGAAGCCGCGTGCCTCGGTTGGAGAGGACGGCGCGTTCACGCTCACAACCTACGTCAAGGACGATGGTGCACCCACAGGTGAATACGACGTCACCATCGAGTGGCAGAAGCCTGTAAAGTTGCCCGACGGAGAAACGCAACCGGGACCGAACTTGCTCCCCGCCCGATACGCGAAACCCGAAACGTCCAAGCTACATGCTACGGTGAATGCGTCCGACAATGAGCTGCCGCTATTTCGCCTTTCGCGTTAATCCCCTGAAAAATGGATCACTAACAGGAAAGAGGCATGCCATGATGCATCATCGAAAGAGTAACCGAGGAGGCTTTACTCTAATTGAGCTACTGGTCGTGATTGCGATCATCGCGATCTTGGTCGGCCTGCTGGTGCCGGCAGTTCAAAAGGTTCGCGACGCAGCGGCACGGACCCAATGTCAAAACAACCTCAAGCAAACGGCACTGGCGCTTTCGAATTACGAAGTTACCAACAAGAGCTTTCCCGTCGGCGGGCATTCGGCAACTCCGAAGCATGGCTGGATCGCTTTCATTTTGCCCTACGTTGATCAAGACAACGTCCGCAGGAACTACGACATCAAGATAGATTGGTTTGCAGGATCGAATTTGAACGTGGTCACGATTCCGCTCACCATTTTCCGATGCCCGTCTGCCATGTCGCGTGATTTGGTGACGGAAGTGCTCCCCGATGGAACGTTCACAGGCGCCACATGGGATTACACCAACACCTCTTCCATCGCCGCGAATAGCTTTACAGCCAGTGCAGCCAATGGCGGCTACACGGATGCCTCGCGTCGTGCCGGTGTCATCACGAGCGGCACTGGAACGAAAATCAGCCAAATCACGGACGGAACGTCCAACACCATTACCGTCACAGAGTGCGCGAACCGACCCCAGTATTGGCGAATGGGGGTTCAAGACACTACCACCGCGCCCGACAGCGGTAGTTGCGGGATCGGCTGCGTGACAGGTGCTCTGTGGGCTGACAACCAGAAAGGCATGTCGATTGGTGGGTACGATCCAGCATTCGGTACTACGGTCAACGGCGGTCAGTGCGTCATCAACTGCACGAACGGTTGGGAAATCTACTCGATGCACTCGCAAGGGGCCTATGCGGCATTCGCGGATGGTTCCGTTCGGCTTCTCAGCAAGAACATGTCGGCACCAGTTGTCTTTGCGCTCATTTCGCGGGCCGGCGATGAAACGGTGTCGAGCGATTTTTGATAGGAAGCTTACCGAACCACTGGGGGAGGGCGCATCTCAAGGATGGATTTCTGCGATGACAAACTCGGATGAAGACGAACAGCTTTGTTTGGAGACACGGCTAAGGGGTGTATCCATGACCACACCGCGTCTTTGCCGGTCCGCTTGCTGTGTCGCCCTGGCATCCATCGCTTTATGGACGTCAGGTGCACAGACCGGGATCGACAAGAAGATCACTCTGCAGCCGGGCGGGAAGCCAATTGACATGCCCGGTTTGCACAATGTGATTTATGTCTCTGAGCGCCTCATCAGCGGCGGGAGTCCCGAAGGCGACGCAGGATTCGAGTCACTCAAGATCCTCGGCATCAAGACGATCCTGTCGGTGGATGGCGCCCGTCCCGACCTCGTTCGCGCCAAGAAATTGGGCATGCGTTACGTTCACCTGCCCATCGGCTATGACGGCGTCTCCCAGGAGCAAGCGCTCAAACTCGCCAAGGCTGTTCGCGACTTGTCGGCCCCGATCTACATTCATTGCCATCACGGCAAGCATCGCAGTCCTGGCGCGGCCGCGGCGATCCAGATGTGCCTGGACGAAAAATGCACCGTGGCGCAGGCCACAGACATCATGAAACGAGCCGGCACCGATCCACGCTACGCCGGCCTTTACGCTGCCCCGAAGGAATTGAAACGACCGACGAGCGAGGAACTCGCCAAGCTCAGAATCGAATTCCCGGAAGCCGCTGAGATTCCCGCGGTCGCCAAGGCAATGGTGGACATCGATCATCGGTGGGAGCACCTGACGCTCATCAGGAAGGCCGGATGGAAGATCCCGAAAGATCATCCCGATCTTGATCCGCCGCACGAGGCTCTGCAGTTGATGGAACACTACCGAGAGATGGCGCGGTTGCCATCGGTGCAAAAGCGTCCCGCCGATTTCAAAGCCTGGCTCAAGGAGGGCGAAGACGCTGCGGCAGCTCTGGAAGCCGCGCTTCGCAAGGCAAGGAAAGAAAAGGATGCCAAGGTCGACCTCGTCGAGCAAGCGTTCGAACAATCGCGCAAGGCATGCGCTCAATGCCATGCAAAATATCGCGACATTCCCCGTTCAAAGACCGCCAAAGACAAAGACGACTAACCTCACGGAGAAGAATCATGCGAGCAGTTGGGATGACGTGCCTGGTGCTGCTCATCGCCGCAGCAAATAGCTTTGCCCATTACAACATGCTTCTCCCTGAAAAGCCTTGGGCGGAGAAAGGCGAGAAGATCACGTTCACCTATCAATACGGCCATCCTTACGAGCACGAGCTGTCCGACGCGCCGAAGCCTGTTGCTCTCGTGGTGTTGACGCCGAAAGGCGGACGCCAGATCCTCGACATCGACAAGCTTCTGACCGCGGTCAAAAAGGACGGCGCCGACGGCAAGAAAGTGACGGCGTGGCAATTCATCTATTCACCCGCAGAGCGCGGCGACTACACGTTCGTGTTGAAGACGCCGCTCATCAAACACGACGAAGACCATTTTGTCGAAGACATCGTCAAAGTCGTATTGCACGTGCAAACGCAGAACGGTTGGGACACGATCGAGCCACCGTTCGGCGACAAAGTCTCCGCACTGGAGATGCGTCCGCTGACACGCCCATATGGAATCCTGCCTGGCATGGCGTTCCACGGGCGGGTTTCCAAAATGCTCGCCGGTCACGAGAAATACGAAAAACGCGACGCGAGGTCATTTGCCAATGGCGTTACCGTGGAGATCGAGAAATACAATCCAAAGTCCGTGAAGAATCTGCGGCCCGATGAACTGATCACCTTCAAAACGAAGACGACGCCAGGCGGCGACTTCGTCACGGCGTGGCCTGAACCTGGCTGGTGGAGCATGACCGCGAATTTGCCGGCCATTCGCGAAATCAGCGGCAAAACGACGCTGACCCAACGCGCGACGCTTTGGATTCATGTGGACGAAAAAAAATGATGCTGAGACAGCGTAAACGGGAAATGCGTGCTGGATAGTTAACATCCAGCCACTCCCGTTCTCCTGATTGGTCTTCCTTCCTGATATCAATTTCGCCTTCAGCCAAGCCACATTGCGTCCATCTTCGCGACTTGCGTCGGTCGAATGTCATCGACTGCAAAACTACTCCGGTTTGGCAAATCAAAGCATATTTGCGAATTCGATCGCTGGCGGATTCACTTGCCAACCCCTCCGTTCGGTGGCAATGTTCTCGCCTTGCCATTCTGGCAAGGGCCCTGAGAGCGGGTCTTTCTCAACACCGAAAGGAGGTTGCCCATGGCGACCAAAGAAAAACGCG
>JACXTT010003044.1_pt1 | contig 26231 bp, 25 predicted proteins | sample 9270951 | NCBI WGS metagenome assembly JACXTT01 (sample SAMN15532306, study PRJNA645909) | rock metagenome | isolation source: weathered quartz diorite | place: Puerto Rico | collected 2017-06-21
CGCCGCTTGTCCGAGCCCTTGCGCTGAATCTCAAGGGCCTCGTCCATCTGCGGCTTCGTGACGACCCCCTCTTCAACGAGGCTCTGAATGAGCCGGGGAGCCTGCGTCTTGCGCACGGTCCCGTCGTCGGGTTGCCCCGATGGCTTCGAAGGAGGGAGTTTCCGGAGGGGCTGCCGCTGATCCGGCTGCCTCGTTCCAGGCGGCATGTTCTCGGAGTCGAACAGGAGAGGATCGCTCTCTTCCTGCTTCTGTGATCTAAAGGCCAGCCCTGCTAAGCTCTTGAGCGGCCCTTCTTTCTTTGTTGGCGCGTTTGACGTAGACATAGTACCCTCGTTTCTATTGTAGACGTACCGTAGACTTTGAAGCCCCCCAGCTAACAAGCTACTCCTCCAAAATAGCGCGTCCTTGTAAAGGTTACTGTGACGCTAAACACCCGATGTGATACAGAGTAATGGGGTTGCGGGGATGTGGGGAACGGGAGATTCTTTTGGGGTTGTAAATCGGGTAAAACGCCTACAAGGGGGGCGCGGAGCGCCCCAAAGCGGCATTCCGCCGAGGAGCGGCGGAACGAAGGGGACCGGGGGTTGGCAGCCGGCAGGCGCAACCTTCAGCCTGCGCGCACGTCACGATTGTCAACGTCCCCTAGAGGGAGTGCCTACAACAGGGTGTTACGGGGTGTGGCGATTCAGTTGGGTTGGGTCGGTTCAGGCCCTCAGGCCTGGGCGTGTTCCTGGAGCGCAGAAGAAGATGCGTCGATCATCTTCTGCGTCTCGTAGGCTTGGAGATCCCGGATAGTAAGGTGGATGCGCTTCATGGCCCCCTCGATCCTGTCGAGCCATCGAAGAATCTCGGTATCCTGCTGGAATCTTCGGCGAATCTCCTGCGTGGTGACGGCAATAACGGCAAGGGGATTGTTGACGTTATCCTGCAACAGCATGGTGATATCGGTGGCGAGCTCGCTATAGATCTTCTGCCGGTCCAGCACGCGTTCCATCGAACGGCGCTGCTCCTGCTCGGCTTTGTACGACTTGCGGAACCTTAGAACCTGGATGAATGCCGCCGCTGCGAGCCAGAGGAAAATCAGCGAGTCGAACTGCATGAAATATTCGAATAGCGACTCGTTCTCGTGCGAATGCTTGAAGAAATTAATCGAGGTGAGCAGATAGTAGCTGTAAATGACGATCCCGGCGAGCAGCACCGGATAGCGCTCGACGAGCCCGCGCGCCTTTACCCATACCTTCATCAAAGGGTCGATGCCCTTCTTGCCGCGCACTGCCGTCTCCTGGTGCTCCGCGCCGCTCATTGTTTCAACGTCCGCTTGAAGAATTCGTCGATCTTTGACCAGGCATCCTTTGCATCCGCGGCACGATACCCCGGCTTGTTCCTGCTGTTCTGGTTCATGAACTGATGCCCGGCGTCAGGATAGATAACAACGGCAACATCCTTCCCTTCCTTCTTTGCCTGCGCCTCAAAGTCCCGAACGCTCTGCGCAGGGATGCCCTGGTCCAACTCTCCGAAGAGGCCGAGGACAGGGCATGGGATTTTGGCGAGAGCTGAAGAGTCGGTGAAAAGCCGCCCGTAGCAGACGACGCACCCGGCGAGATCGGGAATGTTCTGCGTCGCGGCCAGAGAGTAACCGCCGCCCATGCACCAGCCAATGGAACCGATCTTTGCGCCTTTGACATCAGGCCGGCTTTTCAGATAGGCGGAAGCTGAAGCCAGATCGCGGGCGGCTCTGTCTTCCGGCAAACCGCGCATAAGCTCGTGGGCCATCTCGTCGCTGGTCGCAAGCTTCCCCCTGTACAGGTCGATCGCAAGCGCAATATATCCGTTTGTGGCGAATCGTTGGGCGTTCTCCTTGACCCAATCGTTCAGACCCCACCACTCATGGATCAGAATTACCGCAGGGAAAGGCCCTTTGCCCTGAGGAACGCAGAGGTAGCCGGAAACGGTGTCTTTGCCGCTGAGGTAATGGACAGTTGAGCCGGCGCGCGGAGAGCCCGCTGCCAAGTGAATCGAGCACGTCAAAAGGATACTGAGGACGAACAAACGCATCAAACTGGCTCCTTTTTCAGTTGTACCCTCTACAACCGCGGCCTCCACAGAGCGCGCCAAGAGTAGGAAAGCATACGAAACGGGCCAGAGAGAAGCAAGGAGAAGTGTGACGTGGGGTACGCTTCCCCGTAGCTTGTTTTTACGCCTGTTTTTGCCGACATTTTCTGAACCTTTTCCTCAGATCCTCCGGCACGGGCCTCCTGATGTCTGATCTATACGCCGATCTGGCAATTCCGGCTGCATCATCCAGAATCTTCAGCTACCTCGTTCCCAATGAAATGCGACCATTGCTCCGGTGTGGGATGCGCGTAGTTGCGCCTCTGGGCAAGAGGACGGTCGTGGGAATCGTGGCGGGACTGGGCGACGCTCCGGGCGTGTACGCGGGGATTCCCGATCAGGAGAGAAGTGAGCCGCTCTCAAGAGTCCGCTTCAAACACATCCGCGATGTGCTCGACCGGGAGCCGGTTCTCACGGACGACCTGCTCCGGCTTTCGCGCTGGATGGCGGAGTATTATTGCGCGCCGCTTGGTGAAGTACTCAACACGGTCTCCGTGGCGCTTGCGGCGCCGCGCCCGGCCGCGGCTCTCCTCAGGCCCCGAACCGAGAGTACGATCCCCGTAGACAAGTGGTGGCGCGATAGGTGGAGCCGGTGGCTCGCGTCGGGGGGAACGAAGCGGAACGGGCGGCAGCGAGCGGTAGTCTCGGAGCTTCTCTCCACGCCGTTCGCCGAGGTCTCGGTCCCGGCAACTACGATCCTGAGGAAGGCAGGCGCTTCTTCATCCACATTGAACACATTGGCAAGGCAGGGACTCCTCACCCTCGAGAGCCGCGAAACCGTTCGAACGGACGGTTACGATCTGTACGCCGCCGCTCTCGGCGCGCGGGACATCTCGCTCAACCGGCGGCAGGAGGATGCGATCAGGTCTATCTCATCGGCGTCGGAGGCAGGGGAATTCAAGACATTTCTTCTCTTCGGAGTGACCGGGAGCGGGAAAACCGAGGTCTACATCGAGGCGATTCGCGGAGTCCTTCTGAGGAAGAAAACCGCCATCGTGCTCGTCCCGGAGATCGCGCTTACTCAGCAAATCGTCCGCCGCTTCAAGCACAGATTCGGCGAGCAGGTGGCCGTCCAGCACAGCCGCATGAACGCGCGGGAGAGACATGACGTCTGGAAAGCCGCCAGAGAGGGCGCAGTCTCCATCGTCATCGGTCCCCGTTCAGCCGTGTTCGCACCGCTGAAGAATCTCGGTCTCATCGTCGTCGACGAGGAACAGGAGAGCTCCTACAAGCAGTACGACCAATCGCCGCACTATCATGCGCGCGACGTCGCGATCGTGAGAGGATCGATTGCAAAGGCGATCGTGGTGCTCGGCTCCGCAACACCCTCGCTCGAATCGTTCAATAATGCCTCAAGGGGAAAGTTCGAGCTTCTGGAGCTGCCGGAAAGGGTCGACGATGCCACGCTTCCCGCGATCGAGATTGTCGACATGGCGGACGAGAGAAAGGCGCGGTATGCCGAGCATCGCGCATTGAGGAAGGCCGACTTCAAAACCGACCCCGTGCGCGCGAGGGCGGTGCCGAGGAAATTCCAGATGACATCCCTCTCCGCGGTCCTGAAGGAAAAAATCGCCGACCGGTTGAAGAAGAAGGAGGGGATAATCATTCTACAGAACAGGCGTGGCTATTCGCCGTTCATCGAGTGCTACGACTGCGGCCACGTGGAGATGTGCCCAAACTGCAGCATTTCCCTGACCTATCATTCCCCCGGGAGAGATCTGCGCTGCCATTACTGCGGACTGGTGAAGCCTGCCCCCGCAAGCTGCCCGAACTGCTCCTCCCCGGACATAGAGTTTCGCGGATTCGGCACACAAAGGGTGGAGGACGAATTGAAAGCGCTCTTCCCCGGTGTTTCGATGGTGAGGATGGACCGCGACACGACTGCCCGGAAAAACTCGCACGATCAGATTCTCAGGAAGTTCTTCGAGGGCGAGGCGGACATCCTCCTCGGGACTCAGATGGTGGCGAAGGGGCTCGACGTTTCCCGCGTCACCCTCGTCGGGGTCATCTCCGCGGACACGCAGATGCTCCTCCCGGATTTTCGATCATCCGAACACACCTACCAGCTTCTTGCGCAGGTTGCAGGAAGGGCGGGACGGAGCAAACTCCCCGGAGAGGTGGTCATCCAGACATATCTCCCCCGGCACGAAACGCTTGCGCAGGTCGTCACGCACGACTTCAGGGCGTTTTACGAACGTGAGGCAGGCTACCGCAAACGGCTTGCCTACCCGCCCTATTCACGCCTCGTGCTGATCGAGTTTAAGGGGGAGGAAGAGCCCGAGGTGCTTCGACGCGCCGCGGCGTTTGCGGCATCACTGAGGGGAAACGGCGGAGGGATCGTCGCGCTGGGGCCGGCTACGGCGGCCATTGCGCGGATCAGGGGGCTCTTCCGCTGCCATGTGCTGCTGAAAGATCTGAAAAGGTCTGATACGTCGGGGCGCGAATTCCGCGCCGCCCTGGAGAGGGCGCTCCGTGATTACCGGAAGAGCGCCCGGGGGGAGGGAAGTGGAGTGAAAATCACAATTGACGTGGATCCGGTGGGCATGATGTAGGCGCGGTTCACACCCGCACGATATTATAGGCCCTCTTACCCTTCTGTTCCTGCTTCAGTTCGAACTGCACCTGATCTCCCTGAACCAGAACGTCTCGAAAACCGGTGTTCTTCACGTTGCTCTTGTGAAAAAAGATCTCTTCTCCTTGTTCGGTCGTAATAAATCCAAAGCCCTTAGTCGGATTGAAAAACTTTACAGTGCCCTGCGTCATTCTAACGATACTCCTTCCAAGTAAAAAATAGTAGAAAAAACCCCAGCCGGTTTTGAGGCCGACTGGGGTTCCTGTTAAGGTGTTACATTAAATTTTCTGCACGTTGGCAGCCTGTAACCCCTTGGGTCCTTTTTCGACGTCAAACTGGACCTTGTCGCCTTCGTTGAGAGTCTTGTAACCCTCTCCGGCGATGGCCTTAAAATGGACGAATACATCTTCGCCATTTTGACGTGAAATGAAGCCATAACCTTTGGCTCCATTGAACCACTTCACGGTTCCTTGCTCCATGAATTATACCCTTTCGAGTGAGTGTGAATGAATAATGTACCCGAGGCTCCGCTCCGATACTCGCCAACTCGTTACTTAGGTCCGTTGGCGCTCGGCTTAACCAGATCTTTTTGGCTTTTTACGCATCCGCTCCGCTACCGGTGTGATAACCGTCCCTTCGCAACTGACTCTCCGGCACGTGATCACCAGGTAACAGGACTTCTCGCGATGACGAATCTCGTGGTACGTTCAATGGGAGATTGAACCACTCACGGGGATTACATCTGCAGCTACAACGTAAAAGCGTGGCATCGCCACCCCTGTAAGGAATGACCCCCTCCTTCCGGGGCAAAAACGGTGTACTGTTGTTTGGCGTCAGAAAGGTACGAAGAAATCGGCTTAAAGGCAAGAACTTTCTTGGCCTCCGGAGGCAGGCCGGATCGAAGAAATCGCTCAATACATGCTGTTTCGCTTGATTTTAGCCGCCAAAAGACTGATATTTTGACAGGGGGTAGTACAGAGGCGACAAGGTTCGAAAGCAGAAAAATGGAGTTGAAAACCGTTGCAATAGAGAAGCCGGCTGATCTTAATTTCATCCTCGGCCAGTCGCATTTCATCAAGACGGTGGAGGATCTCTATGAGGCGATCGTATCCACTCATCCCGGGATGAAGTTCGGCATAGCGTTCTGCGAGGCCTCGGGTCCGGCCCTGGTCCGGTTTGTCGGTAACGACTCCACGCTGGTCGAACTTGCCAGGAAGAACGCTCTCGCGCTTTCATGCGGACATTCGTTTATTATTTTTTTGGAAGGGGGATTCCCGGTGAACATCCTCAACGCCGTGAAAAATGTCCCGGAGGTCTGCGGTATTTTCTGCGCCACCGCCAATCCCGTCGACGTGATCGTGGCTGAGACAGGGGAAGGGAGGGGAATCCTTGGGGTGGTTGATGGGGTGAAATCCAAGGGGATCGAGACCGAGGCCGACATCAAAGCCCGGATGACCCTGCTGAGGAAAATCGGTTACAAGCTGAGCTGACCCATGAGCCAACAGACCATATCCGCGGTCCCGGCGCGGCATCAGGCGATCCGGGCGCCGAGAGGCCGACAGATGAGCTGCAAAGGCTGGTTGCAGGAAGCCGCCCTGAGGATGCTGATGAACAATCTCGACCCGGAAGTGGCAGAGAAACCCGACCAGCTGATCGTGTACGGGGGGACGGGCAAAGCGGCCCGCAACTGGGAATGTTACGAAGATATAGTCCGCGCGCTCAGAAATCTGGAGAACGACGAGACCCTCCTCATACAGTCGGGAAAGGCGGTCGGGAAATTCAGAACGTATCCTGACGCGCCGCGCGTTCTGATTTCCAATGCGATGCTTGTGCCTCACTGGGCGACATGGGATGAGTTCCGCCGCTTGGAAGGGCTTGGATTGACGATGTTCGGCCAGATGACCGCGGGGAGCTGGATCTACATCGGGACACAGGGCATTTTACAAGGCACGTACGAGACTTTCGCAGCGATCGCGAACAGGCACTTTGAAGGGACCCTGGCCGGGAAGCTCATCGTAACGGCGGGATTGGGAGGAATGGGCGGCGCTCAGCCGCTTGCTGCAACCATGAATGGCGCGGTCTGTCTCGCAATAGAGGTCGACCGCTCGCGCATCGAGAAGCGGCTCAGGACCGGATACGTGCACGAGGCGGCCGAGACGCTCGACGAGGCCCTCCTCTCCGCGATGACGGCGAAAGAACTGAAGGAGCCGAGGTCGATCGCGCTTCTCGGTAACGCCGCCGAGATCCTGCCGGAACTCCTCGGGCGGAAGATCCCCATCGACATTCTGACAGACCAGACGTCAGCTCACGATACGCTCAACGGCTATGTCCCGGCCCACATCGCCTACGAAGAGGCCCTCCGCCTCCGGTCATCCGATCCGGCCCAGTACCAGAGCCGGGCGCGCGAATCGATCGTCGAGCACGTTAGTGCGATGCTTGAATACCGGAAGAGAGGATCGGTCGTCTTCGACTACGGCAATAATATACGGGGGGAAGCTGTTGCGGGAGGTCTTGCGCACGCGTTCGACATTCCGGGGTTCGTCCCTGAATTCATCCGTCCCCTCTTCTGCGAGGGCAAAGGTCCGTTCCGCTGGGCCGCGCTCTCAGGCGATCCCGAAGACATATATCGCACCGACCGCGCCGTGATCGAAACCTTCCCCGAGAACAAGGCCCTCTGCAGATGGATCGAAAAGGCGCAGAGCGAAGTCAAATTCCAGGGCCTTCCCTCGAGGATCTGCTGGCTTGGATACGGCGAACGGGGTGTGATGGGGAAGATCTTCAACGACCTTGTTGCCAGAGGCGAGGTGAAGGCGCCGATCGTCATCGGGAGAGACCATCTCGACTGCGGATCCGTGGCTTCTCCAAACCGGGAAACGGAGAACATGAAAGACGGAAGCGACGCGATCGCGGACTGGCCGATTCTCAATGCCCTTCTCAACGCCGTAGGGGGAGCGAGCTGGGTGAGCGTCCATCATGGGGGAGGCGTGGGCATCGGGATGTCGATCCACGCAGGCATGGTCATCGTCGCAGACGGGACGAAGGAGGCGGAACAGAGGCTCGATCGTGTCCTGAAGTACGATCCCGGGTCGGGCATATTACGTCACGCGGACGCCGGGTACGACAGGGCCGTTACTCTTGCGAGGCAGAATGGGCTGAATGCATCCGGCTAAGCGTGCAGGATGGAGATTTTACCTCTTCCCGTTTCTCATCGCCGAATGTGCGATCCGGAGCCCGGCCGCTCCGATCTCCACCCGGGGAGAAGACAATCCGAAATTTGACGTCCAGCTGCACGTCGATTACTCCTCCGCTCAGCAGACCATCCAGCTCTTCGAAGACGAGCCCATAAGCACGGCGGTGCTTGCAGGCCTGCGCGGAAACCGCATAGCCGCCTCCACGACCGGTCTCATATCTGAGCGGGACCCTTCCACATCTTCCCTTCGCGCCTGGCTTGATTCGCTCAAATACCATCAGATCATACGGGACGACCTGTATCATCTCGAAACCGCAAGGAAAAACGCCGCGGATATCAATCAGCTCCTTGCCGAGATGCAAAAACGGAACTTCAGCAGAAGGGTCGTCGCTACGGTCCAACAAATATTTCCGCCGGACGCAGAGGTAACGATCGATATTCCGGTCTATGTCGTCGCGCTCGGTCATCAAAACGTCGATGCCTATGTGCGCCGCATCGCCTGGGACGGGGATGCGCCCGTCTTCAAGGGCGAGGGGGAGGGAGAATTGACCATCGTGGTGAATCTCTCGCAGTCCGTCAACTACGGGCGGGATGTGGAGGAGCGATTCATTACGCTCCTTGGCGTCGTCGCCCACGAGGTGTTCCACGCGGCATTCGGGGCGTTCAAGGACCACTCGGGGTCATGGCGGAGGTATTACGCATCGCATCACACTCCGTTCTATCAGCTCCTCGATCTGACGCAAAACGAGGGGATCGCGTACTACCTCTCCCTCGATCAGCAGGGACGGGGTCACCTCCCGCGCGACTGGTACGCAAAGACGATTGAGACCTTCGCGACATTCAACCAGCACGCGGCCGAGCTTCTCTCCCCCGGCCTCACGCCTTCCCGCGCATCGGAGCTTATCCGCACCGCGAATCTGAGCGGATATTGGGAGAGCTACGGAGCGATGACGGGAATGTTCATCGCGCGTGAAATCGATCTCCGCCTCGGGAGGGCCGCGCTGATCGGCACGATCTCCGGAGGCCCCCTCGATATGCTTCAGAAGTATCAAAGCCTCACAGACCTCGATAACACCCTTCCCAGGCTCGCAGAACCCGTCATGCGCGAAATCAGCGCAAAATGACGGTTTATTACCCTCTTTGACCCCTCTCTCCTTCGCTAAATTCGGCCCTTTTCCGCGCTGAGAATGCGGAATTGTGGACTTCGCCAAAAAAAGTTTGTATATTCGTCTCCAATATAAGTGCACGTGGGACTTGAAGCTTAGACAGATTTTTTAAAGTGAAACCCTAACCAGCCCAAAAAAAGGTGGAAATCGCATTGAACAAAATGAATTTCTTCCAAAAGGACGAGGATCGGCTGAAACTCGGAGTCGAGGGCTTGTATCCGGATCACCTTATCGAGAGCGTGAAGGGGAAGACCGAGTCGCGACACGCCGTGAATGAAGCTCTCACGCGCCCCTGGATCCGGCACTACTTCATCATGCAGCTCCTGCGCGATACCAAGTCGCAGGACGAGGCGGTCGTACGCGACAACAATCTGATCGAGCTCCTCAAGACGACGATCCCCCTGGCCGAGAATTCCTTCGCTGAGAGCACGATGAGCTCCTGGCAGATGTTTTTGGGGAGCGCATTCCGCGACGCCGACACGCCGTGGTACTCGGGCATCAGGAAGGTGCTGGTCCACGACCGGTTCTACACGGCGATCGAGCAACTGGAGCTGGAGCTCCCCGCCTCGAATCCCCAGCATGCATTCCAGTTGTCCGACCACACGCGCTCGCTGAGAAGGATCCCGCGCGTGCCGATCAAGCTGCTCATCGCTCTCGGGGGAAACGAGAAGGAGCGGCTGACGGAACTTCTGCGGCAGGGAGTCATGAACAATCCGCACAGCACGGACATCGCCCTCCTCGCGTACTCGTTCTTCAAGGCGTGGAACAGGAGCCGGGAGTTTCTGGAGCTGGCGCGGCACGAAGGCCGCTCGGAGCTTGTCGAATGGTACTATTGGATCGAGGGCGATATGAAGAGCCTCGGCGCTCTGAGGCGGGAAGCAGGCGACCACGCGTCGTCGTTCTATATCTACGACCGGGCGAACCTCACGGTGTCTGAGTGCAAAGAGCTCGCCGACTGGTTTCTCAAGGAGAGCGAGTTCAAGTACGCGTACCACTTCTATTATAAGGCAAAGGAGTTCGAAACCGCGATCGAGCTTCTCCAGAATATCAGCCCCAAGGAATTCGGCGAGCTCACAAACCTGAGGCGGATTTCGAAAGGCGAAAAGGCGATCGAGAACGGCATCGACGCGTCCCGGTTCGTGGGCCTGTACGAGGAGGAGATGGAAACCCTCAGGGGGTTCGCGCGCATCCGCGCGGCGGAGACCTTCAAGCAGGTCGCGGTCAAGGCGAGGCAGCATTTCGACCGCGAGACAATCGAAACGAAATATGCCTTCGGTGAACTGTCGGAAGACGAATACACCCGGCTCATTCACCAGTTGGCGGAGCGCAAGCAATGAACAACGCCATGGCATTGAAGCTCGGCATGGAGCGATGCACGAGCTGCGACCACCGATGGATCGATTACGAGGGCGTGCGGGGTTCCTGTTACATCTGCGGGAGCACGAACGTCTCCGAGTGCATCTCCCTGCGCGACGTGCGCGAGGCGATCATTGCTCTCAGGAAGGAGGACAAGAGGTACCTCGACACGCATGCCCGGCGCACGCTGATCCTGAAGCAGCGATACCGGGAAATCGCCGAACTTTCCCTCCAACGCGCCCAGGAAGTCTACGGGAAAGTCAAGGAGCATTACTCGAAGGGCGACCTCTCCGACAAGGTCGTCGATCAGCTCATCATCGCCTTCCGGCTCTTCTCGGAGCTCGGCCTGCACAAGTCCGCAGCGGCGGTGGCGTACATGGCGGCGATGGGATATGCGCAGAGGGGAATGGAGAAAGAAGTGCGCTCGGTCGACGACCTCACAGACCTGGTTTCGGCAAGGCAGTGGTTCATGCGTCTCGGCGCGAAGGACTGGGAGGCCGCCGTCAGCCTCCATATCGGCGAGAAGGCCCTCTCAACCATCAGCAGCGACCCGGGTCTCCTTCAGCTGATGTCGCAGGTCTCGCTCTGGCACTTCTACAAGGCGCGCGATTACTACTTCGACCTCCGGAATCCGCGGATGGTGGAGCGGATCCAATTCGATCTCGAGCGAGCCGCCCAGCTCCTCAGCTCGTATACGCAGGAAGTGTCGCAGATCGAAGCCGCCAAAATCGGCGCGCGCTCGACTCTGAAGCACGGCGAGCATGTACGCAAAGGCCTGGAGTCGCTCGGGCAGTCGATGCACGACGGCCTCAGGGCGCTCGGGCAGCACATCGAAAGCTACGGCGCCAGCGTCGGCCGCTCGCTTCAATCCTCATCGGCCGCCTTCGGCGCAAACATCACCAGCGCCATGTACACGATCGCGTCGTCGAAATTCAAGGGCCGCTCGCTGGAAAAGCGCATGTCCGAGGTGGGCCAGCTGATCTCCACCACGGCCCGCGAGGTTCCGGAAGGCTTCTTCCAGCCCGTCAAGGAGCTTGGAGCGAAGTTCGCGATCGGCGCGGTCGGCACCGGGCCCTCGAACGATCTGACCCGCGAGCCCGCGGTGATCAATCTGGCCGAGAGCGTCCTGTCGGAAGCGAGGAACTCGTCCGACGATCTCAAGCATCTCGACGAACCGGTGATCAAACTCACGGGCACGCTCCTCGACACGCTCGTCTCGAGGGGGATCACGAAGGCTGTCGAACAGCTCGAAGAGGCGAAGGAGGAGCGCAAGGCCCCCTGAGCGCGCCATTCTCTGAACCCGGACGAACAAGCCCCGCGCGATCGCTCTACTGACAGAGTAGGGCGGGAGGGTCTCTGCTCATCCTGTATCCACGCGCGCCGCACGGCGACCGCCAAGGGCTCACATTTCATCCTCTGCACCTTATCCAGAACCGACCCGTCCTTTCCTAAGTATCCTCGTCTGCCTGTAATCTCGTGCAGAGGATATGAACAGAAGAAAGAGAAGGATGCATCGCAGGACGACAGGTAGGCGCAGGTTTCCCGGCCGGTGTCACGGTGTGGAGCGTGACACCAATTCAAAAGGATGCATCACGGGGCGACCGATAGGCGCAGGTTTCCCGGCCGGTGTCACGGTGTGGACCGTGACACCAATTCAGGGGGCGCCTACGAATGATGCGCCCGAGGTGTTCGCGTCGCCATGGTGAAGCCGATCGCATGACCGGTGTTACAATCCATCCTCTGGACAGGAAGCACGGCAAGGATTTTCTCTCGCTCGTCGATGCTCTCGCGGATTATGAGCATCTCAAGCGCCCGGACCGAGCTGCCCGCGTCAGGCTCCTTAAAGATGCCTCGGGGAGGAACAAGCGCTTCGACGCGTTCCTCGCGTTCGCAGATGAAAAACCCGTCGGGTATGCGATCATCTTCGAAACGTATTCCTCCTTCCGCGCCCGGCCGACGCTCTACCTCGAGGACCTTTTCGTCATCCCGGAGTTCCGGAAGAGGCGGATCGGACTCGCCCTCTTCCGCAGATGTCTCGCTGAGGCCAGGAAACGCCGCTGCGGGCGCATGGAGTGGTTGGTGCTCTCGTGGAATAAGCCGGCCATCCGTTTCTACGAGAAGCTGAAGGCGACCCACATGAAGGAGTGGGAATTGTACCGCATCGATCTGTGATTTCCGGCCGTCGCGCTTGATCCGGTGGGCGCAGGCTTCCCGGCTGGTGTCACGGTATGGACCGTGACACCAGTTTGCCTCTAGAACCGGGGCGCCATCCACCGCCACCCCTCCTTGAGAAAGCCCGTCCTTTTCCGTATCTTGCGCCACAATTTCATTCCTTTTGCTCCCTGCTCCCGGCTGATTCGTCCCTGTGAAACTCGCGCTTATCAATATCAAACAGCTCGTCACGGTCGCCTCGGGGGGCAATCGCGTCAAAACGGGGGCGGATATGTCCTCCCTTGCGACGATCGAGAACGCCGCAGTCCTCGTTGAAAACGAGCGCATCACCTGGACCGGGCGCATGGAGGACCTCTCCATGGGAAGTCTGGGAGAGACAGACGTCCTTGATTGCCTCGACCGTGTGGTCATGCCGGGGTTTATCGATCCCCACACCCATCTCGTCTTTGCCGGAAGCCGGGAGGAAGAGTTCTCGATGCGCTCGGCGGGGCTCTCCTACCGCGAGATTGCGCAGCGCGGAGGGGGGATCCTCAGCACAGTAAGGAAAGTCCGCGACACTCCGAAAAAGGAGCTGAAAAAAAGCGCCCGCCGTTGGATCAGCGCGATGCTTCAGCACGGAACGACGACCGTGGAGATCAAGAGCGGCTACGGGCTCGATACCGACAGTGAAATCAAGCTTCTTGAAACGATCCGGGAGCTTGACAAGGAAGAGGTTATGACCGTCGTCTCTACCTTCCTGGGCGCCCACGCGGTTCCCCCGGAATTCCAGGAGAATAAAACGGGGTACGTCGAGCTGGTCGTGAACCACATGCTTCCGTACATCGGCTCAAAGAAACTGGCGGTATTCTGCGACGTCTTCTGTGAGACGGGGTTCTTCGACGCCGACGAGTCGCGCTCGATCCTCCTGCAGGGCAAGCAGTTCGGGCTCCAGCCGAAGATCCATGCCGAGCAGCTGTCGGCTCTTGGGGGCGCCGAGCTTGCCGCCGAGGTGGGAGCCGTCTCGGCGGATCATCTCGAGAATGTAACCGATGCGGGTGTCGCCGCCCTCGCAGGCGCGGGAACGGTTGCCGTGCTCCTTCCCGGCGTTTCGTTCTTCCTGAACATTCCGTACGCTCCGGCGCGGAAGCTCATCGACGCCGGCGTCCCGGTGGCTCTTGCCACGGATTTCAATCCCGGCACCTGCATGACATACAGCATGCCTCTCATGATGACCACGGCCTGCACGCAGATGATGATGTCCCCCGAGGAAGCGATCACGGCGTCGACGTTGAATGCCGCCGCGGCCATCGGGCTCTCGGGGGAGCGGGGAAGCATCGAGCCGGGGAAGAAGGCCGACCTGGTAGTGCTCGACATCCCCGACTACAGATATCTGCCGTATCATTTCGGGGTAAACCATGTCGAGAAGGTAGTGAAAGACGGGGTGGCCCTTGAGTTCTGACGCGAAGCTGGTCGAGTGCGTTCCGAACTTCAGCGAAGGGCGAAACGCAGGAACAATTGATGCGATCGCCGCGAGCATCAGGGGCGTGAAGGGAGCCAAGCTCCTGAGCGTGGAGCCCGACAAGGATTACAACCGCTCCGTCGTGACGTTCGTCGGCGACCCTCCCTCGGTGGTGGAGGCGGCGTTCGCCGCGACGAGGACCGCCGCGGGGCTGATCGACATGAGTCACCATAAGGGCGAGCATCCCCGCCTCGGCGCGACTGACGTCGTGCCGTTCGTCCCGGTCTCAGGGGTGACAATGGAGGAGTGCGTCTCCCTTGCCCGCGCCTACGGGGGCAGGGTGGGCGGAGAGCTGGGGATTCCCGTCTATCTGTACGAGGAGGCGGCTTCGTCGCCTTCCCGGAAAAACCTCTCCGATGTCCGGAAGGGAGAATACGAGGGCCTTGCGGCGAAACTCGCAGATCCGGTATGGCGGCCCGATTTCGGGGAGCCGGTGTTCAATCCGCGTTCCGGGGCGACGGCCGCGGGGGCGCGTTTTTTCCTGATCGCGTACAATGTCAATCTCGCCTCAAGCAGCAAGGACATCGCGCACGAGATCGCCTTGCGCATCCGCGAGAGCGGCAGAACGAAAAAGGACGCCGCGGGCAACACGCAGAAGATTCCCGGCACTCTCAAGGCCGTGAAGGCGATGGGAGTCCTCCTCGAGCGCCTCAACATCGCGCAGGTGTCCATTAACCTCACGAATTTCAATGTCACTCCCCCGCACGTCGCCTTCGAGGCGGTGAAAAAGGAGGCGCTCTCGCTCGGAACCGACGTCACGGGGAGCGAGGTGGTGGGACTGATACCAAAAGAAGCGCTCCTGATGGCGGGGAGGTATTTCGATCGGGCGAGCGGCGGGGATGAACGCGATGTGATCGACCGTGCTATCGAGCGGCTGGGCTTGAGCCAGATCGATACGTTCGAGCCGGCAAGAAAAGTCATTGAATATATGATCTGATTCTCAGAGAGGAGATCGTCCAATGTTGGCAGACACCCCGATTTCGAGATTCCTGGATGAACTTGCGTCGAGCTCGCCGGCGCCGGGAGGCGGCAGCGCAGCCGCTCTTTCCGGAGCCGCCGGGGCGGCGCTCACTTCCATGGTATGCCGCCTGACGATCGGGAAAAAGAAGTATGCCGGCGTCGAGGAGGAGATGAAGGAGCTCCTGGAGAAATCGGAGGACCTGCGATCGATGTTCACCCGGATGATCGACCGCGATGCGCATGCGTTCAACAAGGTCATGGAGGCGTATGGCCTTCCGAAGGAGACGGACGACCAGAATGCGCTCCGTTCCGCAGCGATCCAGGAGGCGACCAAAGAGGCCGCCCTCGTGCCGCTTGAATTGATGAAACACGTGATCGATGCCTTCGCTCTCGCGCGGACTGTGGCTGAAAAAGGAAACGCCCGGTCGATAAGTGACGCAGGCGTGAGCGCCCTCATGCTGCATGCCGCCTGTGAAAGCGCGGCGCTGAACGTCGAGATCAATCTCGGGGGAATCCACGACTCCAATTTCGTGGAGTGGAAGCGAGAGGAGATCGCCTCGCTCAGGAAAACGAGCGCCAAAAATCTGGGAGAGGTTCTGGAAATTGTGCGGGAGAAGATAGAGGCCGCGTGAGGGCGCGTAACTGTAGCCGCCGGCTTTAGCCGGCGTGATTGTGCCATGCCGAACCAACGCCCCCTAAAGGGGGCGGCTACAAAAGATGCAGATCGTGCCGCACCGGAGCAACGCACCCTAAAGGGGGCGGCTACAAAAGATGCAGATCGTGCCGCACCGGAGCAACGCACCCTAAAGGGGGCGCCTATAAAAGATGCAGGCCGTGTTACGACGGGCCGAGGATCAGGAGGGAGGCGAGAACGACCGCGGCGGTTTCGGTCCGCAGGCGCCGCTCGCCGAGCGACACGCTTCGGAACCCCGCGCTGACGCACCGGGCCACCTCTTCCTCGCTGAAACCACCCTCGGGTCCCACCAGGATCAGCGTTGATGGAGGATCGGCTGCACCTCCCTGAGCCACCCCGGCGAGAGGTTCCCCCTCCGCGTGTGCGATTAACTTCCGTTTGAAACCACCTGAAGATTCAATCACCTCGTCAAGTGTCGCAAGCTCCTTCACCTTCGGAAGGAAAGACCGGCCGCTCTGCTTCATGGCCGAGAGGGCAAGCCTCTGCCATCGATCGGTCTTCGCGTGCGAGGGGATGGTGCGCTCGGTTGCGAGCGGAATGATTTCCCCGGCCCCGATCTCGGTCACCTTTTCGACGAGGAAGTCGAACCTGGACGGATTCTTCAGGATTCCGACGGCGATCGTGAGGCTTGCGGAGGGTTCATGATACCACCTGTGGGAATCGCGTATCGTTCCCTTCGCCGAGCGTTTCGACACGGACTCGAGCACGACGCGGTAGGCGAGGCCGGCGCCGTCGACGACCACGATCTCGTCCCCCGCCTTCTTCCGCATGACGTGCACCAGGTGCGACAGCTCTTCGCCCTCGATGACCGCGATCCCGCCGCCGATATTTTCAGGAGGAGCGTAGAAGTAATCCATTCAGAAGGAGGCACCCCCTTCCAGGATGAACTCACCACGGCGCACCTCGTTGAATGCGTATTCCAAACGCAGGACGGCGCTGTATGGTAGGAGAAGGTCGATTCCGGCCCCGTACCCCTTTGCAAGCAGGTCGAGGGCGACAGGATTCCCCCGGAACCAGGCCTCGCCGGCGTCTGCAAATGCGGTGGCAACGACGCCGAACTTCCATACCCCAAACGCGGGCGGGAGCCACGAGACTCTGAAGTAGACCGGCGCGAAAAGGGTGCAGTGGAGCTCGGTCGACGCGCCCGCCAGGCTCTCCCCTTCCATGACCTCCTTGAAGTGCCCCCTGATCCGCTCGCCGTATCCGAAATAGACGTGATTGTAGCTCGGTGTCCTTCCGGCGGCGGCGAGATTCGTAAAGACCCGGCCTGTCAGGACGATCCCCGAACTTAGCGGCTGGTAGCCGCGCAGGTCGATCGCGTAGCGGACGATGTCGAGGTCGGCAGAGGGCCAGCCGTATTTCGTGACGGCTGCCCCTGCGTATGCTCCCGAACCGGGATACTCACCCAGGTCCCTTGTGTCGTATGAATACCCGGCGCTCGCCACCGGGTAGCGGTCGATCCCGTCGGCAGCGATCGTAGGGACGGGATGGTAATCCTTCACCTCCACCACCTCGAAGCCGGCGTCGATCCAGAACGTGTGCTCGATTCCCAGCCTCCTCCCGTAACGGCCGGAGAGAGAATAATGGAGCTCGTCGAAATTATCGGGGCCGACCTGGGCCTCGACGCTCCTGTTCCGCACTTTGCTGAAGGAAATCCGCGCTTCCATGAATTCCGTCCCCTCTTCGCTGAGGAAAGGGTTGCGGTAGGAGAGTCCCACGGACGGATCGAAACCAAAAATAAGGGAGGCATTCAGCTTTTCATTGCGGCCGCGGAAATTCGTGTGGACGAGCCCCGCGCCGAAGAACACCTTACTCCAGTCGCGGTCTCTCAGTCCGAGGATGGGGTAGGGAAAGAGGTACCACCGCTCGCTCACTTCGACCACGAGGTTCGCTCTGGGGGGGAGTGAGGGCACGACGTGAATCCGCACCTCGTTGAAAAGCCGCAAACTGTAGATCCGGTTCTTGTCGTACTCGAGCTGCCACCGCGTGATCGGATCGCCGGGCTTGAGCGACATCTCCCTCAGGATGACGAACCCCTTGGTCTCCCCATTCCCGACAACCACGACGCTGTCGACGGACCAGACCGAGTCGGGAACGGCGAGAAGCGCAGCGGAGTCGGGGGTGTTAGAAGGGCGGGATACGGAGAGCGAATCCTGGGCGGTTGCGCCGGAACGGCCGCACCAGAAGAGAAGCAGGGCGAGCGCTATCGACTTCATGCTGCCGGCCCCTCACAGGCCGTTCAGCTGCCGCAGGGCCTCCTCGGCCGCGGCCTGTTCGGCGTCTTTCTTGTTCTTCCCCGAACCGGTTCCGTACGAGTTCTTTCCGATGAAGACCTCGACAGTGAACGTGCGATCGTGATCCGGTCCCGATTCGCCGACGGTGATGTACCGCGGAACCCCGATGCCGTCGGCCTGCGAGCGCTCAAGGAGCTGGCTCTTGAAGTTGTCGTCCTCCGTCTTTACGATCCCTTCCCTGAGGGCCTTCAGGATCGTGCGCTCCACAAAGCGCTTTGCCTCCCCGTATCCGCCGTCGAGGTACATCGCGCCGATGATCGCCTCGTAGGCGTCGGCCAGAATGGTCTCCATCCCCTTTTCCGCCACCTGAAACGCGCTCGGGCTCATCAGCACGAAATCGAACAGACGAAGTTCCCGGGCATACGCCCCGAGCGCTTTCCGGTTCACGAGGCGGGAGCGCATTTTCGTCAGCTCCCCTTCCGCGGCATCGCCGTGATGGAGATAGAGGTACTCAGCGACGGCGAGGTTCAGAACGGAGTCGCCCAGGAACTCGAGCCTCTCGTTCGATGAGGCGTTCTCGTAGCCCGTCACCTGCAGAAACGAACGGTGCGAGAGGGCCTGGAAGAAGAGATGGGGGTTGCGGATGGTATAGCCGAGAATCTTCCCGAGCGCGATGAAATCGACCCTCCCGCGGGGCGAAGGCGTCTCCGATGCGCTCCCCGAAATCCGGAACCACCGCAGGAGACGGTGAAACAACTGCATGGGGGACGCTACGTTTTCCTGTACGATCTGAATAGGAGCGAGGCGTTATGGCCGCCGAAGCCGAAAGTGTTGCTGATCGCGATATCGACGGGAACCTGAACCGCCTTGTTGGGGACGTACTGAAGGTCGCACTCCGGATCGGGAACCTCGTAATTGATCGTCGGAGGGATAGTGTTGTGATGGATCGCCAGAACCGTGATAATCGCCTCGATCGCACCCGCAGCTCCGAGAAGATGTCCGGTCATCGATTTCGTGGAGCTGACCTGAAGCTTGTAGGCGTGCTCGCCGAAGACGGACTTGATGGCCTGTGTTTCCGACTTGTCGTTATATGGCGTCGATGTGCCGTGCGCGTTGACGTACTGGACCTCTTCCGGCTTCACCCCCGCGTCTTCGAGACAGAGGCGCATGGAGCGGATCGCCCCTTCTCCGCCCGGCGCGGGGGCGGTGATGTGGTAGGCATCAGCCGTCATGCCGATTCCGCACAATTCTCCGTAAATCCGCGCGCCGCGCGCAAGCGCATGGTTCAGTTCCTCGAGGACGAGCATCCCGGCCCCCTCGCCCATGACGAATCCGTCGCGCTGCGCGTCGAAGGGTCGGCTGGCTTTTTTCGGCTCGTCGTTTCGGGTCGAGAGCGCCTTCATCGCGTTGAATCCTCCGACGCCCATCGGGCAGACCGCAGCCTCCGAGCCTCCCGTAAAGATGACGTCCGCGTCGCCGCGCTCGATCAGGATCGATGCGTCGGAGATCGCGTGGGAGGATGTCGCGCAGGCGGAGGTCGTGGCGTAGTTGGGCCCCTTGACCTGGAAGCGCATCGAGATGTAGCCGGCCGCGATGTCGGCGATCATCATGGGGACGAAGAAGGGGCTGATGCGGTGCGGGCCCCCCGTCTCGTACATGGTCTGCATCTGCCGGTGCCAGGTCCACATCCCGCCGATACCGGAGCCGAAGATCACGCCGATGCGATCCCGGTTTTCCTTCTCGAGGTTGAGGCAGGAGTCCTTGACCGCCATCTCCGCGCTCGCCATCGCGTACTGCGTGAAGAGGTCCATCCTGTTCGACGCCTTCTTGTCCATGAAGTCGAGCGGATTGAAGCCCTTCACCTCGCAGGCGATCTTGGTATCGTAGTTGGAAACGTCGAAGCTTTTGATGAGGTCGGCGCCGCTTGTGCCCGCGACGGAATTCTCCCAGAACTCCTTGGCGCTGTTCCCGATCGGCGTTACCGCGCCGATACCCGTCACCACCACGCGCCTGCGGCCGCTGCGGTTACTGCCCATCGTGCTTCCCTCGCTTTGTCACGTCAGTGGGCCTTGCCCGAAAGATACTTGATGGCGTCTCCGACGGTCGCGATTTTCTCGGCGTCCTCATCGGGGATCTGCAGGTTGAAGGCCTTCTCGAACTCCATGACGAGCTCGACTGTGTCGAGCGAGTCGGCGCCGAGGTCGTTCGTGAACGACGCTTCCGGCGTGACCTGCGAGGCTTCGACTCCGAGCTTGTTCATGATGATCTCCTTGACTTTCCCTTCTACATCTGCCATTGTGGTGCTCCTTTTGAGTGGTGGATTCTGATACGCTTACATAACCATTCCGCCGTCGACGCAGATCACCTGGCCCGTCATGTAATCGGCCGCGGAGGATGAGAGAAAACTTACGACCTGCGCGACCTCCTCCGGCTTTGCCGTCCGCCTGAGCGGGATGAGCTCGGCGAGTTTCTGCCTCTGGGCGTCTGTCAGCGCCGCCGTCATTTCCGTCTCCACGAAGCCGGGGGCGACCGCGTTGACCTGGATATTGCGCGAGCCGACCTCTTTCGCGAGGGATTTCGTGAAGCCGATCATGCCGGCTTTCGACGCCGCGTAGTTCGTCTGCCCCGCGTTGCCCGTGATGCCGGCGATGGACGTGACGTTGACGATCTTACCCGACCTCTGCCCCATCATCGGGTGCAGGGCGGCCTTTGAAAAATTGAACACACTTTTCAGATTCGTGGCGATCACGTCATCCCAGTCCTTCTCGCTCATTCTCAACAGGAGCGTGTCGCGCGTGATGCCGGCGTTGTTGACCAGAATGTCCAGCCGGCCGAACTCCTTCACAACCGATTCGACGATCTCTTTCGAGCCCTGGAACGAGGCCGCATCGGACTGATAGGACGCCGATTTGCGGCCGGCGGCCCTGACCGACTCGACAACCGCTTTCGCTTCGGGCGCCGCGTTCCGGAAGGAGATTGCCACATGGGCGCCTTCCTGTGCCAGGCGCAGAGCGATCGCGCGTCCGATTCCGCGCGACCCTCCCGTTACCAGCGCGATTTTATCATCGAGCGCTCCCACGCCTCTACGCCGGGACTGCCCGGGGAATGTCCTCGATCGTGTCGACGCCCCGGATGCCGGCTGACGGGTCGATCCGTTTCACGAGACCCTGGAGCACTTTCCCCGGGCCTATTTCAACAAATGTCTTCGCCCCGTCCGCTGCCATGCGGAGAATCGACTCTTCCCACCGCACGGGCGAAGTCAGCTGCTCGTCGAGGAGTTTTCTGATTTGTCCTGCGTTCCTGACCGGGCGCGCCGAGACATTCGCATAGACGGGAATCCGCGCATCCCTGATAGGCGCCGCCGCGAGGGCCGAACGGAACTCGTCGCGCGCGCCAGTCATCAGCTCCGAATGAAACGCCCCGCTTACGACCAGCTCCCTGACGAGCTTTGCGCCCCGCGCTTTAGCAAGCTCCATCGCCTTCCGGACGCCTGGGACCGAGCCGCTGATGACGATCTGCCCCGGAGAATTGAAGTTGGCGCACTGCACGGCTCCCGAGGAAGCCGCCTCCGCGCAGAGCTCTTCGACCGCTTCCGGCTCGAGGCCGATGACCGCGGCCATCGTTCCCGGGCGGAGCTGACCGGCCTTCAGCATCAGCTCTCCGCGGAGCTTGACCAGCTTCAGCCCCTCTTCGAAGCTCAGCGCTCCTGCGTAGACGAGCGCGCTATATTCGCCGAGAGAATGTCCCGCCGCCATCCCCGCTTCTCCGCTCTCCAACAGCCGCGTGAGGACGACGCTCTGGAGGAAGATCGCGGGCTGCGTAATATTCGTCTGTTTAAGGCGTTCCTCGGGGCCCTCGAAACATACCGTGCTGAGGGCGTATCCGGCGATTTCATCCGCCTGACGGTACATCTCCCGCGCCTGAGAGCTCTGCTCATACAGGCTCTTTCCCATCCCGACGTACTGGGAGCCCTGTCCCGGAAATACGTAGGCGGTCTTAGACATCAGGGCTTGTCCGGGTTGTCGAACGCCCATTTCAGGAGAACCGCGCCCCAGGTGTAACCCGCGCCGAAGCTCGAGAGGATCAGCGTCTGGCCTCGCTTCAGCTTGCCGCAATGCCACCACTCCGAGAGGCACAGGGGGATCGTCGCCGCCGTCGTGTTGCCGTACCGGTCGATGTTGATCATCACCTTCGAGGCATCGAGCCCCATCCGCTCGCGGCACGCATCGATGATCCTGAGGTTCGCCTGGTGAGGGACGAGGTAATCCACATCGTTCCCCGTAAGGTTGTTCCGCTTCATGATCTCCTCGGACACATCCGCCATCCCGATGACCGCGACCTTGAAGACCGACTTTCCATCCTGGTAGAGGAAGTGCCACTTGTTGTCCACAGTCTCGTGCGTGGCGGGGTGCAGGCTCCCGCCCCCCTTCATGTGGAGGGCGCTCCCTCCGGTTCCGTCGACGTAGAGCTTGTGATCGAGGATGCCGAAGGAGTCGTCCGCGCTCGGCTCAATGAGTACTGCCGCCGCAGCGTCGCCGAAGAGGATGCACGTGTTACGGTCTTCGTAATCGGTGATGGAGCTCATCTTGTCGGTCCCGACCACAACCACCTTTTTGTAAGCGCCCGTGCCGACGAGCTGCTCGCCGACGACGAGGGCATAGAGAAAGCCCGAGCATGCCGCCGAGAGATCGAAGCCCCATGCGTTCCGGGCCCCGATCTTGTCGGCAATGAGGCACGCCGTCGAAGGAAAGAACATATCCGGAGTAACCGAGGCGACGATAATCACTTCAAGCTCCTCCGGGCCGATGCCGCGGTTGCGGAGGACCATCTCGATCGCCTTCGCTCCCATGTCGGAGGAAGCGCCGTCTTCCATCACCCGGCGCTCGCGGATCCCGGTGCGCGTGCGGATCCATTCATCGGTGGTGTCGACCATCTTTTCGAGGTTGGCGTTCGAGAGTATCCGCTCCGGAAGATAATGTCCGACGGCGGTGATCGCCGCGCGTACCGGCTGGCGTGAGGGGCTCATCGGGCGGCCGCCACCGATTCGCGGATCGCGCCGGTGATGTTCTTGCGAACCATCTCCTCGGCCTTCAGGACCATGTTCTTGATCGCCTTGGGCGTCGATTTGCCGTGTCCGATGATCGATACGCCGTTCACTCCGAGAAGGGGGACTCCGCCGTACTCCTGGTAGTCGAAGTCCTTCAGCACCGACCTCAGCGTTTTCCCGGCGATCGCCACCATCAGTTTCCTGAAGAGCCCCCGCGAGGCCTCTCTCCGGAACCGGGTCTTCATGAGATCGAGGACTCCCTCGGCAAATTTCAGGACGACGTTTCCGACGAAGCCGTCGCAGACGACCACGGCGGCTTTTCCCTTCAGGATGTCGCGCCCCTCGACGTTGCCGATAAAATTCAATTTGCTCTTCGAGAGAAGGTCGTGCGCCTCGAGGGTGACCGCGTTCCCTTTCGTGCTCTCCTCGCCGATGCTGAGAAGTCCCACCGTGGGATTCGGGTTCATCTGCATCTCGCGGGCATAGATGCTTCCCATGATCGCGAACTCGTACAGGTGCTGCGGCCGGCAGTCGACGTTCGCTCCGGCGTCGAAAATGAGGCACACGCCCCGTTCGGTGGGCATGAACGTGCCGATGGTGGGCCGGCCGACTCCCTCGATGCGGCCGAGAATGAGGGTGGAAGCCGACATGACCGCTCCGGTGTTCCCCGCGCTGACGAATGCGTCCGCGCCGCCCTCTTTGTGAAGCGACACTCCTACGGAGATAGAAGAGTCCTTCTTCTCCCTGACAACGGCCATGGCGCCGTCGTCCATCGTGATGATCTGGGAAGCGTTGATGATCCTGTAGTTCAGGTTGTTCTCCGTCAGTCCCTCGAGCTCACCCTGAACAACCGGCTCGGGGCCGATCAACAGAACGTCGAACCGGTTGTTCGATTCCCGCAGCGCCTCGATTGCTCCCGCCACCACGTTGCGCGGGGCGAAGTCGCCCCCCATGGCATCGACTGCAATTCGTACGTGCGGCCGCGGCCCCCCGTCGAACGATCCTGTTCTCGGCAACTACTTAGGATTCTCTGGGAATAATGATCAAGCGCCCGTGGTAGTGCCCGCAGTTCGGGCACGCTCGGTGGAGGAGTTTCTGTTCGTGGCAGTTGGGGCATTCTGCGGTGGCCGGGGCTGTTGCCTTGTAATGCGTCCGGCGCTTTGCACCGCGGGATTTCGAGTGACGTCGTTTTGGATTGGGCATGGTGGTTTTCTCAATTGATAATCATCGGTTCAACAATCCCTCGAGCCCGCGCCATTGAGAGCTCTCGGTAGTTTCACGGCAGTCGCATCCCTTAAGATTGCGATTCGAGCCGCAATGGGGACAGAGGCCTTTGCAGTCCTCCCTGCATAACAGCTTCAGGGGAACGGAGAGCACGACGACTTCCCTGACGTCTTCAGACAGATCGATGACAGGAGTGTCAACTCCGATCACGCGCACCTCGTCGGCGGGCGACGCGGCGCCGTCGAGCTCGTCAAAGACGTAACACACATTGTAGGCGGACGTGAGGGATTGGGCAAATTCCTCCAGGCACCTGTCGCACTGAAAGACGCCCGAGGATTTCACGGCAACCCTTACATAGAGCTGCCTGGGGGTCTTGTCGAGGACAGCATCCACATCCACTTGCGGCGAGAAGTTCGGGTCGAGACCGATTTCCCCCGCATTTCCCTTGAAATGGTACTCATGGAGTCCCTGGGGGAGCTGCGAAATCCTGATTTTGAGCGCGTCTCCCGCTTTGGCCGGTTTCATTGGGACTCCAATATCTCGGAACGCCCTAACGTAGGGGCATTTGAAAAAATCCGAGGATAATATAGAGAATTATCGGGCTAGAGTCAAGAATTCGCCCCCGAAGGGACGCGAATTCAGCCCGTTTTGAAGCCTTTGGAGGCCTGCGGCCCTCAGGCGACTTCCACGGGAGCCTCGATCTTTTCGAGGAGTTCGCACTCGACGTGCGTCACTGTCTCGGTCAGGGCATCCACGAATTTTCTGAAATCCTCTTTATAGAGGAAAAGCTTATGTTTCTCATACTTTTCCTCTCCCACCCGGCGGCTTTCGGTGATAATGACGTAGAAATCGCGCGCCGATTTGGTCGCCTTAACGTCAAAAAAATAGGTCCTCTTTCCCGCGCGAACGCGCCTGGTGAAGACGTTTTCATTGCTGGTATCAACTGGTTCCATTGATCCTTTCTTCCTCTCCGAAAAAAGTGCGTTATCGAAATACAGCGGGCCTGGCAGCGAACCGATTCAGCAATCCCCCGGTGTGTCGATTCACCTCCTTATGACGGCAACTTTGCCGGTGGCTACTTCCGACCCCGCGTCGGAGAAGGCGACCACCAGGTAGACCCCGGTGGAAACCAGCCGGCCTTGTGCGTCGGTCCCGTCCCAGAATCCGACCCTCCCACCGGGGGTGGCGACCTCGCGTATCAGGCGGCCGTCCGCGCTCAGGATCTTGAGCGAGGAGCCCGCTATGAGGCCGTCCACGGTGAGCTGGCGGGTTGACGGGATGTAAAATGGATTTGGAGCGAATGAGAGTTCTTCGAAATCCCTTTTCGGGGAGACCGCGGCGGTCCCGAGGCTCGAGAGCCCCTTCTCGGTCCCAAAATAGACGGTACCCGTCTGCGGATCGATCGCCATCGAGGCCACGTCGTCGTCGAGGAGCTTTCCTCCAGTATTGTCGGCCGTATAATGCGCCAGGATCGAGGTTCCGTCGGGTGAAAAAACGAACACCCCCTGCCTGGTTCCGAGCCACTTATTGTTCAGAGGGTCGACGACGATCGCCTGGATCAGCTGGTCCCGCACCGGGGGGTAGTAGGGGGCGACGTGATGCTGCGGATCGCTGGGATCGAAGATGATCGTGATGCCCTGGTCGGTCCCGATCCAGAGGTCTCCGTCGTGGTCGACCGCAAGCGAATAGACCCTGTCGCTGGTGAGCCCGTCCGAGACCGTCAGCCTTCCCCATCCATTGATCGTTCCCGGAATCTGTCCCGATTCGTTGTAAAAGTAAAACCCGGTGCCCCGGTTGACAACGAAGGGCTCGAAGCGGTTGTAATTCCCCAGCCATTTTGTGCCGTAGAAGTCGATCACCACGTCGCTGAAGGTGAGGACCGGATTGCGCGTGACAAGGCCCGTGATGTAGGTCAGTGAAGAGTCGGGATTGAATCTGACGAGAGCAGTGTCTGCCGGCGGCGTACGAAGGGTGATCCAGGTGGCGCCCGACTGATCGGCGGCCGC
>JACXTT010003045.1_pt1 | contig 26230 bp, 21 predicted proteins | sample 9270951 | NCBI WGS metagenome assembly JACXTT01 (sample SAMN15532306, study PRJNA645909) | rock metagenome | isolation source: weathered quartz diorite | place: Puerto Rico | collected 2017-06-21
TCCGGCCCGACGCTATCGCTGGCGCTCGATTCCGCCGGCCGCCGCGTCAACCTTGGAGTGCCGCTCCAGAGCGCGTCTCCCGCCATCTTCATCGACCATGAAGGCGCCCCAATGCTCCTCGACGGCGACACCGGAACCATGCTGGATGCCCGGTCTGTCGCCCGGCCCGGCGCGCGCGTGCAGATCCTCGCCACCGGCCTCGGCCGCGTCCGGCCGGACTGGCCCACTGGACTCGCCGCGCCCCTGCAGAATCCCCCCGAGGTCCGCGCGGAAGTTATCGCCTACCTAGACCGCAACCCCGTCCCCGTCTCACGCGCCACCCTCGCCCCCGGCTACGTCGGCTTCTATCTCATCGAATTCCAGATTCCCAGCGTCGTCAACGCCGGCCCCATCGAGCTTTACCTGATGGCCGGCGGCCAGGAAAGCAATCGCGTCCGCTTCTACGTCGAACCCTGAGGGATTCACGCCTCCGTTGGTCCAGGGCGGAGGGCATCCGAAATTGCCTGGTAAGTGGCATAATAGCGGCGTAGTATGAAAATCCTATTGGTTGATGACGAGATCGAGGAACGCGGACATCTGGCCGAAGTGATCTCCGGGTGGGACCATCAGGTTCGCCAGGCGGCAGACGGCCATGAAGCATTGGACGCCCTCGCCGGCTTCACGCCGGACGTCCTTTTGACCGATCTGATGATGCCGCGGCTGGACGGCTTTGAGCTGTTGACCCGTTTGCGGCAGGAATCCCGGCTACCCCCGGCGATCGTGATGACCGCGTTCGGCAGCATCGAGCGAGCCATCGCGACTATTCATGATCTGGGCGGCTTCTGGTACCTCGAGAAGCCCATCGATACAGCATCCCTCAAGGCTCTTCTCGAAAGGGCTGGAGCGCAGAGCCGCCTTTCCGCGGAAAACCAGGAATTGAAACGCCAGCTCAGTTTCCAGGGCGTCCTCGGCGACCTGGTCGGCAAGTCGGCCGCCATCCTGCAGGTGTTTGACGAGATCCGGCAGGTCGCGCCCACCAGCGCCTCCGTGCTGATCAGCGGGGAAAGCGGTACCGGCAAGGAATTGGTCGCCCGGGCGCTGCATACCTACAGCCGCCGCAATGAGGGTCCTTTCATCGCCTTGAATTGCGCCGCGATGCCCGATTCGCTCATCGAAAGCGAACTGTTCGGGCATGAAAAAGGCTCCTTCACGGGGGCGGTCGAAAAGCGGATCGGAGCGCTGGAAGCCGCCCACGGCGGCACTCTCTTTCTGGATGAGCTGGCCGAGATGCCAACGGCGATGCAGGCCAAACTGCTGCGCGTACTCGAAGACTTCCGTTTCCGCAGGTTGGGCGGCCGGCAGGAATTGTCAACCGACATTCGAATCGTCGCGGCCACGAATCGCGAGCCAGGCCAAGCCATTCGCGACGGTAAGCTGCGTGAGGACCTCTACTACCGGCTCAACGTTTTCCATATCAAGCTGCCGCCGCTGCGCGAGCGTAAGGAAGACATACCGCTCATTGTCGAAGCGCTCATCCACAACCTGAACCGCAAGCACGAGACGAAGGTGGTCGGAGCCAGCCCTGACTTTCTTGAACTGATGCGTCAGCGGAACTGGGAAGGCAATGTCCGCGAATTGCGTAACATCGTCGAGCGGGCTGTCATCCTCGCCGGACGGGGAGTGATCCAACTGATCCACGCCGAACAGGCGGGATCGCATGTGCCCGGGAGTGTCGTGCGGATGACTGCTGAACCGTCGGCGAATCTGCCCGTCGCGGTTCACGTCGGCATGACCGTGGAGGATGCCGAGCGGGCCCTGATTGAGGCCACGCTCGTCAGTTCGGGAAATAACAAGACACGCGCGGCCTCCATTCTAGGCATCAGCATCAGAACCCTCCACGGGAAGCTCAACCAATACCGGAACGCTGAAGATGAGCCTGTGGCCAAGGCCGCCGAAGCCTGAGGCCGGTCTTCCCATGCCGGCAGACCTGGGTCCAGACTCGCTTGTTTCCGGCGATGGCCGTCTTGTCTTTGCCTTCGCCCACGAGCTTCGCGGACACTTGCGGACGGTTGTGACGCGAACGCAGCTCGTAACCCAAGGCTCCCCGGACGCCCTTTCCTCCGAAGACAGGTTCATGCTCGACGAAGTGGCGCGCGGCGAACGAGATCGATAGCCTGCTGAATTCCATGGTGGCGTTTTGCAGCGTTCGATCGCCTCTGCAGCGGTCTCGCCTCGCCACCGTAGTGCAGGGCGCCTTGTTGGACGTCAGGAAACCCCTCAACGAGGCACACGCTCGCGTGGAGGCGCCAAAACCGCCGGACGTCCTCGTGCCTGACTCGCTTCAAGCCGTCCTGAAAGAGTTGCTTACTAATTCCTGTAAGTTCCTTCGGCCCCAGGAACCCCTTCTGGTTCGCCTCTCCTGGGACGAGCGATCCGGCGACAACGGCGCCGTGCTCGAGATGACCGTGTCCGACAATGGCATCGGCGTCGACCCCCAATACGCCTCGCGGATTCTCGACCCCTTTGAGCGGCTTCACCCACGCACGGAGTATCGGGGTCACGGCCTCGGCCTGGCCATCTCGCGGCGCATCGCGCGAGCCTGGGGAGGTGACATCACGGTCATTCCGTCCGCGGAACCGGGCCTCAGCCTGATGGTCCGTATTCCGCTCGAGTCCTGATCCCGGCACTTACAATGAGGTCATGGAGCTCGTTCTTCCAAGAAGGGTAGATCGCCCAATCCAATGGCTCGTCATTTTGGCGATGATCCTAATGGTCGCTCTTTCTTACCAGAGTTGGCGCGCCTTTCGAAGTTCAATGAACGAATTGCTGGCCTCCAGGCGATTGCTGCTGTCCGGAGAGCGGCTCGTATCGGCGGTTAAGGATCTGGAGACCGGCCAGCGGGGCTATCTGTTGACCGGGGATCCGCGCTATCTGGAACCCTACCGCGCCGGCTCCGCCGCAGTCGGCCTTCAGCGGGCGCAGCTCGCCGCGGAGGAGGCGTCGGGCAGCAGATCCTCCTCGGTAAAGCAGGTTCTCAGTCTGATCGACGGCAAGGTGCAGGAGCTGGACGAAACCATTGCCGTGCGTCAATCCAGCGGGCCCGAAGCGGCGCTTCAGATTGTCCGGACCGGACGCGGCCAGCGGCTGATGGGTCAGATCCGCGTTCTCATGGACGATCTGAACAAACGCGAGGACCAGAGGTTGGTAGAGAAGACCTCTGTGCTGGAGGGCGATGCGTTCCGCATCTTTCTGGTCACGCTCTTCGGGTCGGTGGGCGTATTGGCGCTGTTGACTCAGTTGCGCGGCAATGTCAACCGCGCGATTGCATCCAGAGACGAAACCCTGGCGACACTGGAGGAGGCCCGTGAGAAGCTGCATGTCACACTGTCCGGGATCGGGGACGGCGTTATCACCACAGACACTCAGGGGCGCATCTCATTCCTGAATCCGGCCGCCGAGCGTATCACGGAATGGAAGGCTCAGGACGCCACAGGCAAGCTGGTTCATGAAGTGTTCCGAATCGTGAACCAGGACACGCGCGACCCGGTGGAAAATCCGGTCGACATCGTGCTGAAGACCGGCGCGAACGCGGGGCTGGCGAATCATACGCTGCTGATCACCCGTTCCGGCCAGGAGGTGCCCATCGACGACAGCGGCGCGCCGATCCTTGCGAAGGACGGCTCCACCCACGGCGTCATCCTGGTGTTTCGAGACATCGGCCAGCGCCGCCTCGCGGAGCGCCAGATCGAGCGATGGCACATGATCTTCCAGGGCGCCGGATTCGGCTTGGCCCTGATCGATCCCGAGCAGAAGCACATTGAAGACCTGAATCCGGCTTTTGCCCTTCAACACGGCTATGAGCTCGATGAATTGCGCGGCCAACCCTTCAGCACGATCCTGGTCGAGAATACGGGCGATCCCACCCGGGTGACGGACGCAGGACGCTCCGCCGGTGAGACGCTGCATCGCCGCAAGGACGGTTCTGTCTTCCCTGTTCTTGCAGATGTCAGCACATTAGCCGACGATACCGGCAAGGTCATGCTCTACGCCGGTTACTTTCAGGACATTTCCGAACGCAAGAAGGCCGAACTCGCCCTGCGGCGCAGCGAAGCACGCTTTAACGCCGCCATTGAGGCGGTAGGCGACATCATTTGGACCACCAACGGCCTCGGCGAGATGGAAGGCGAACAGCGGCAATGGGGCGAGTTCACCGGACAGACCCTGGAGGAATACCAGGGCATGGGATGGTCCCAAGCGGTGCATCCGGACGATGCCCAGCCGACCATCGACGCCTGGAAGCAAGCCGTGTCGGAACGCCGTGTATTTGTCTTTGAGCATCGGCTCCGGCGCAAGGACGGCGTTTACCGATCGTTCTCGATTCGCGCGGTCCCGGTCTTCGATAGCAGCGACGACATTCGGGAATGGGTCGGCCTGCACAGCGATATTACCGACGAGCGGAAGAATCAACAGGAGCTCCAGCGAAGCGAGATGGAGTTCCGCGGCCTGGCCGCCGCGATTCCCCAGCTTGTCTGGACGAGCAATGCCGCCGGCGAATTCGCGTTTACAAATCCTACCTGGGACGAATACACCGGCCGCCCCGACGGCGAAGTACCGTGGAAGCAAATCGTCCATCCGGACGAAGCGGACACGATCCTGGAAAAATGGAAGGAAGGCACGGGCGGCGCCAAGGCCTTCGAATTTCAGACCCGCCTCCGGAGATCCGCCGACGGTTCCTACCGCTGGTTTCTTTGCCGGTCGGTACCGCTGATGGATCAACACGGACAGGTCGTGCGGTGGCTGGGAAGCTGCACGGATATCGATGACCAGATGCGCCGCCAGGATGAACTCAAGATCGCCAACGAAGCCCTTCAGCGAAGCAATGCCGATCTGGAGCAATTCGCCTATGCGGCCAGCCACGATCTTCAGGAGCCCTTGAGGATGGTCTCTCTCTATACACAGCTTCTGAAGGAGGAGTATCACGACCGGCTGGACGAGAAGGCTCAGATCTACATCGACTTCGCCGTCAAGGGCGCCGACCGGATGGCGCGCCTTTTGCATGACTTGCTCGACTACTCCCGGGTCTCGGAGGCTCCGGATCCGAACGAGGTTACAGACGCCAACGAAGCCCTCCAAACCGTGCTCCAGAACCTGGAAGGACTCCTCGACCGGTCTGCCGCGCATGTCGAGTCCGCGCCGCTTCCGACGCTGCGGGTGCCGTCGGTTCATCTGATTCTGCTTCTGCAGAATCTCATCGGAAACGCCGTCAAGTACCGGGGCGCGGATCCGGTTGTCGTGGGCATCTCGGCCGAACACGACGGCGAGTTCTGGCGCATCTCAGTCCGGGACAATGCCATAGGAATCGATCCCCAGTACTTGACCCAGATCTTCGGGGTTTTCAAGCGGCTGCATGGCCAGGCGATCGAAGGGACGGGCATAGGTCTGGCGATCTGCCAGCGCATCGTGGAAAAGAACGGCGGAAGGATCTGGGCGGAATCCACTCCGGGGAAGGGTTCCACATTTCATTTCACGCTGAAGGGCGCGCCGGGCGATCAGACGTCCGGCGCGTGAAGGGTTGTACAATTAATCTGAGTCTCGGGATGCAGGTTCAGCAGGGTGTCACGGCGACCAGCGGCAAGGCTGGGATCGGGAACGGAATACCCGAACTCACGACTGACAAAGACGGCTGTTCCCAGGCGTTCAAGCGGGCGATAGATGTGGCGTCCCGTGTCCATGGCTCTCTTCCGGCGTTCGGCGGCCTTGCCGGAGCCATGGCGCTGCACTACCTCTTCCGGGTCGTTTTCGGGCAGAACTTTGCGGGTATCTTCTTCGTGTATCTGGCGGCAATGATCTTTGCCGCCTGGTGCGGATATCTACCGGGCATCCTGGTGGTGCTCTCGGTCAGCATGGGCGTTCCGTACCTGTTTACGCCGCACTTTTCACTCGCCAGCGTCAACTTTTCAGGTCTGGCGGTGCTGCTGCTGGTTTCCGTCATGATCAGCCGCGGATCGGCGACCCGCCGCGAGGCGGAAGCGCTGCTGCGGCGCATGAACGAGGAACTGGAGCGGCGGGTCCACCAGAAGACCACCGAACTGGCACGCGCCAATGCGGAATTGCAGCGCCAGGTCGTCGAGCTCCGCCGGGCCAACTCCGACCTCGAGCAGTTCGCCCATTCGGCGTCGCACGACTTGCAGGAGCCGCTGCGCATGGTTTCGCTATTCACGCAGATGCTCCAGGAACAATATGGAGGCCGCCTGGACGGAACGGCGGACGGATACATCGCGCACGCCGTCGCCGGGGCGGCGCGCATGGAGACACTCATCCGGGATTTACGCGCCTACATGACCGTACCCAGACAAGTGGATCCTCAGCTTTATTCCACCAACGCGGAGATTGCACTGGGGCGGGCGCTGGCCAACCTCAGCGCCCTGATCGAAGAGAATCAGGCTAAGGTGCATCACGGCCCCTTACCTTCTGTCGGGATAGGAGAAGTACACCTTGAGCAACTCTTCCAGAATCTTATTGGCAATGCCATCAAATACAGGAGAAGCGATGTCCCACAGGTTCAGGTCTCCGCAAGCGAGCAGGAGGGCTTCTGGCGTTTTGCCGTCCAGGACAACGGCATCGGTATCGATCCGGAGTACGCGCAGCAGATCTTCGGCATTTTCAAGCGTTTGCATCCAAACGACGAGTACGAAGGGACAGGAATCGGCCTGGCCATCTGTCAAAAAATTACAGAGCGCTACGGAGGGCGAATCTGGGTCGAGTCGACCGCCGGAGAAGGAGCAACCTTCTTCTTCACAATCCCCGGAGGGAAGGGAGCCCGGGCAAATCTTGCAAGCGCCGCTGCTGATAGTGGAGGATAACTCAGGTGACGTCCTGCTGATCCGGGAATCTTTGAAGCGGCACGGCCTGCAAGGTCCGCTTACCGTTGCAACCACTGGAGAAGACGCCATCCGGCTGATTGACGAGATCGACTTCAATCCCGAAGCTCCCTGCCCGCGGCTGGTCATGCTGGATCTCAACCTGCCACGCAAGCCCGGCATTGAAGTACTCAAGCGGCTCCGCCAGAGTCCACGGGGCGCCGGCATTCCAGTTGTGATTCTGAGCACGTCCGACGCCGCCTCGGATCGCGAGGCCGCGCTCGAACTGGGAGCCGACAACTACCTACGGAAGCCGGCAAACCTGCGCAATTTCATGGCGATCGGAGCCGTGATCAAGTCGATGCTAGCGGCTAAACCGTGGCCTATTCACGAACGGCGCGGTGCGCCAAATTACGGATCACGTCGCCCAATTTCATGAAGCTCTCCAGATCGTTCGGTTTGCGGAAGTATTCGTTCGCGCCACCCTCCAAAGCAAACTGACGGTCGTGCGGTGAATCGGACGACGTGAGGATGATCACCGGGGCTTTCGGGAATCCGACGCTGCTCCTGATTCGAGACAAGATTTGTATGCCATCGAACCGGGGTAGGTTCAAGTCCAAAATGAAAATATGAGGCCAGGCCGAAATCGGACCCGCCTCCGATTCGGATACGAATTTCAGGGCCTCTTCACCGTTCCGCGCAACAACCAACTCGTAATCAACGCCGTTCCGTTGGAGCGCCCGGCGCACCAAGAAAACATCCCCCTCGTTGTCTTCGGCCAAAAAGACGCGAAGGACCGGCAGGCTGCTCATGCCAAAAGCCTCCGGTACCGGCACTGCCTCCCGCGGCGCATATTCTCTAGGTCTCATGGGCAAAGCGCCTGCTACCTCTTACTTGCAGTTTCACAGCCAACTCCAGCCTGCATACTTTTCCCGGGCCAGCGGCAGCTATAACGGTAGAAACTGCAGGCTCTTTGGTAGTTTTTTCCTTCTTTGAGAGCGATGGATGAATGGTCGAGTATATCTGAGAGGGAACGCTTGTGCCAGTTCGGGGCGGACAATCCGTCGGATTCAGGGCAGGAGATCGAAGGGAGGTTCCCTTCGATCCATATGTTCGTCGTGGGCGATCAAAACATACACCGCGGTTTATCGGGCTTCGGTTTGCAACTGGTTATAGTAGTGCCGGGAGCGGTTGACAATATCCCCGGCACGTTCGGGCAGGTTCTCCCTGAGCCATAGCAGAATGGCTTCGGCATTCGGCATCAACGCCCAGGAAGGGCGATAGTTCGCTTTAATGAGGATCCTTATGGCATCGGCCTTCGGACCAAGAATCTCATCCATTGCCATGTCGATGGCTGTTTCGGCGTCGCCATTCGGTTGGGCCGGAACCAGGTGGGAATGGGCGCAGAGAATGTCGCCTAAAGCTCCGACGTGGAACTCCTCTCCAAAGATGTCGATCGCGTAGGCGCAGTACAAGCTAAAGGAAGACTGTTCGAGAAGCTTGTTCCACAACTGCTCGAGCCGGGTGGCAGCCGCGAACTGCCGGGCCTTCCAGAGAATGCCGACCATCTCTCCGTATGCCCGCACACCGGCACCGGGCTCGGATGTCGTAACCCGGCGCATCGCATCGCTGAGTACACCTTCGAAGAGGCGCCAGCCGGGCTGCCCGCCAACCATGAAACGGTCCAGCGTTTCCTGCGCGTCGAGGAGAACCAGTTGCGAGGTCTTCAGGAGCGATTGCAGGTTTGCGCCCAGCGTTTCGAGCCGGCGCGAGAACAAATCCCGGTGCTCCGGCGTGGTAATCATCAGGACGCCGTCGCCGCGCCGCAAACCTTCCCAAGTATAGAGGCCCACATTCCTGGCGAGGGCCTCCTCGTCAGCTTCGTAAAGCTGTACGAAGTGTCCTCGGGAGTGAGGCAACTCGAGAAGCTTTTCCCAGGGTGACATCCGTCCCTCTATCCTCAAGCTACCACGCCGATAGAGGTGGCTGGAAGGTAGTGCGCGGCTACCGTCTGGAACCTCCGGCAGCCGATTTTCCGCACACTACCAGAAAGTCCAGCGGTCATTCGGCGGGCGCAGCGCCGGGCAATACCTTGATGACAACCTGGGCTAGCTCCATGTATGCTCCCAGATCCGAAGGCTTCCGAAAGTATGCGTCGGCTCCAAGGGCTTTAACGGCGACTCGATCGGAATCCGATTCGGAAGAGGTGACGACTACAACCGCAGTGCGATTGCAGGGGCTGGTGCGGACCTCCCGCAGAACTTCGATGCCGGGGACGGCTGGCAAATTCAAGTCCAGGAGCAGGAGAGCCGGACAGGGCTTACCTTCCCGGCTGATCTCCCCGAGATAGGCGAGAGCTTCCGCACCGGATCTGGCAACATCCAGGCGGAATTTGAGCGCGCATCTGCTCAGAGCTTTGCGAATGACGAAGATGTCGGTCTCATTGTCTTCAACCAGAAGCACGGTGACCGGCTCGGCCTCCTGCGGCGATCCGGAAACCGATCGCTGAACGCTATCGCCCGCCGGCGGGAATGGAGAAGCAGAACGTGGTGCCTTGGTCAGGGACAGATTTCTCGAGCCAGATCCGGCCCCCGTACTGTTCCACGATGCGTTGACAGATCGCCAGTCCGATTCCACTGCCCGAATACTTGTCATTACCGTGCAAGCGCTTGAAAAGTCCGAAGATCTGATCGCTGTACCGCGCGTCGATTCCGATGCCATTGTCGGATACTGAAAACACGCTCCAACCGTCCCGCTGGACGGCTGTAATATGCACACGGGGGGCCTCCTTGCCGCGATACTTGATGGCGTTGCCGATAAGATTTTGGAAGAGCTGCGCGAGCCGGGTGTCATGAATATACACCGCCGGCAACGGCTCGCTTGTCACCGTAGCACCGGCTTGACCGATTATTCCGCTCAAGACATCCAACACATTCGCAAGCACGCTTCCGGCGTCGACGTTGGGGGGCGCCCCTTCGGCATACCGTGTCACGTTGGTATAGGCGAGGAGATCCTGAACCAAAGAGGTCATGCGATTCGCCGCCATCAGAATTCTTCCCAGGATCGCGCTCTCGTCCGACTGAAAGTCCGTTCCGCAACTCTGTTCGAGGAGTTGTGCCGATAAAGCGATCGTGCGAAGGGGTTCCTGCAAATCGTGACTGGCCGAATAGGCGAAGGTTTCCAGGTCCTGATTGGCGCGGCGCAGCCCTTCATTGGAGCGCTTCAACTCCGTCTGGACCCACCGGGCCTGCTCGAACAGCCGGGCGTTGTCCATGGCGATTGCCGCTTGAGCGGCGACGCCGACGACGATCGCCTCGTGAGACCCGGTAAACCTGGCCGGCAGCGGATGGCCGAAGAAAAGGCCACCGAGAACCTCACCGGAGCGAGAGACCACTGGCGCCGCAAGATAACTTCGGACCGGCAAATGGCCGTCCGGCATGCCCGGGTAGGGCGGGTTCTCGCCGTAGCGGGCATCCAGGGTCGTGTCGTCGCAGCGCACCACGCCCTCGCCTCGAAACGTCGGTCCGAACAGGCCGGTACTTCGCGGCATTGGGAAACCCGCAAACGCTTCGCGGGAGACGCCGGAAAGTGTATACAGCGCGTACGAATCGCCCTTCTCATTGACAACGTTATGGAAAAAGGCGCCGAACTCAGCGCCGACCAAGGCCGTCGCCGTATCGGTGATCACTTGCGCGAGTTTTTCCGGATCGAGCTCGGCCACCAAGCTGGGACCAATTCGATTGAGTAACTCGGCGGTACGGCGAGCTTCCTGTTCGCGCGCCAGCAGCGAGGCGAGCGTTTCTTGCGCCCTCTTGCGCTCGGTAATGTCCCGAGCCACCTTCGACGCCCCGATGATCCGGCCATTCGCATCCCGAACGGGAGAGACGGTGAGCGACACCTGAATCGTCCGGCCATCCTTCGTCAGACGGCATGTCTCATAATGTTCCACTCGAAGTCCGCGGCTGACACGGCTGAGTATCTCCGGCATCTCATTGAGACGGTCCGGAACGGCGAGCATCGAAATGGGCCTGCCAACCGCCTCTGCGGCGGTGTAACCGAAGAGACGTTCCGCGCCTGTGTTCCAACTCGTGATGACACCCTCCAGATCCTTGGCGATAATCGCGTCGCCGGAACTTTCGACGATCGCGGCGAGGCGCTGGTTGGCGATCTCAAGCTGCTTCCGATCCGTGATGTCGGTGGCGATTCCGCAAACTCCGGCCGTCTTGCCGTCCGCTCCCCGAATCGGGAACTTGATGGAAATATAAGTGTGAAGGCCGTCAGGGTGCGGCGCGCATTCTTCGATGGCGATGGGGGCGTCTTTGGCCAGGACGTTTCGGTCGTTTTCCCGAAACTTATCGGCCACATCCCTGGGAAAAACATCGTAGTCGGTTCGGCCGACAACGTCCGCCCTGGCGACGCCAAAGAGCTCCTCGTAGCGACGGTTGACCAGCAGGTATCTTCCTTCCAGATCCTTGAGAAAAATCACTGTCGCCGAGTTGTCGAGGATGGCCTGCAAGCGCTGCTCGCTAATAGCGCGGGCGAGTTCCGCTCGCGCGCGATCGGCAGCAATCGATACGTGGCCGGCAATCGCCTGAGCGATCGCGAGCTCGTCCGGGCCGCACTGGCAGGGCTCGGAGTAATACAACATGAACTTCCCAAAAACGCCTTCACCGAGCGCGAGTGGGATGAAGACCAGCGCGCGAATCCGCTCACGGGAAAAAACATCCCAATGGGCCTGAAGGCTTTCATCGGCCAGGACGTCCGGAACCACAAGCGGCCGCGCATCCAAAGTTCCCTTCGGCCAGGGTGTGTGACCGGTTACGGCGTGGCGATATTCGGCGGACAACCCGCGCCAGGCTTTGAACCGGATGACGCCGTCGTCGTCAAACATCAGGATCGCGGCGCGATCCGCCGTGGTAGCAGAAAGCAGACTAGCGATCGCCACGTCATAAACTTCCTCTACGCTGCGCGCGCGGGTCAACGCGGCGAGGAGCTGGTAAAGCGTTCTGAGGTTCTTTAGCTCCGCGTCGCTTGTCCGGTCCGGCTGGGTCACGACCGCCATTGGTTTGATTTTAACCGATCCAAAGACCAGGTCCCCACTATGCAGGAGGGAGTAGCGGTAAGCCCGGTAGCGGCTCCCGGCGCCGATGGGCAGCACTTCAGCCGCCGGCGCAGCGCCGCGCAGCGAATCCTAACTTCCTTCAAACTCCAGAACCAGCAGCGTGATATCGTCCGCCTGCGGCGCGCCCGCGGTCAGCTCCTGCACGTCGCGCAGGATCGCGTCGTGCATGTCTTCGCACGAGGACGCCAGATGCGCGCCAATCACTTCACTCAGCCGCTCCGTTCCGTAATACGCGCCGCCCGACGCCCTCGACTCGGTCACGCCATCGGAATAGATGATCAGACGGTCGCCCGCCTTAAGGCGCAGCTCCTGGGCCGGGAATTCGGCCTCGGGGATCAGTCCCACCGGAAACCCGGTCGCGTCGAGAACGCTCATCTCGCCCGACGCCGTCACCAGCACCGGCGCGCAGTGCCCGGCGTTAATGTAGCGCAGCCGGCCGTCGCGGCCCAGGCCGCAGCAGAAAAGCGTAGCGTATTTTTCTCCAGCGGCGCGCTCGGCCAGGAAGCGGTTGATGAAGCCCATCACCTTCTCAATGTCGTCGATGTTCAGCGTCGCGGCCGACAGCGCACCTTGCAGGTAACAAGCCAGCAGAGCCGACCCCACGCCTTTGCCGGCCACGTCGGCTACCACGGCGCCCCACGCGTCCGGGCCCAGCGGGATCACGTCGAAGTAGTCGCCGCCGACCTGCGCCGACGCCGTCGACGAGCCTGTCGCACGGAACCACCCGGTCTTCGGCATCGTCTTGGGAAACAGGCTGCGCTGGATCAGCCGCGCCAGGTTCAGCTCTTCTTCGATCTTCTGGCTGGCCCGCGCATCTTCCAGCAGACGAGCGTTCTCCAGGACCGTGGAGGCTTCCAGGGCCAGCGTCTGCAAAAGCTCTCGATTGCCTGCGGACATGTCGGCATGGCCTATCCGCGAGTCCATGTACAGCACGCCGGTCGTGTTCGCCGCCGCGGTCAGCGGAGTGGTCTCCTGGCTGGCGCCCACCCGGATGCGCACCAGCGGCACGCACACCACGCTACGCAGGTCCAGGTCGGCCACGCTGCGTTCGGTGGCCGCTTCGTCGTCGGGCGAGAAGTTCATCACCAGCAGCTCGCGGCGCTGGGCGAGCGCGCGGCGGATCAGCCTCCGCGGCACCCGCAAGTCGCTCTCGGCCAGGCGCACGCCCAGCTTGTCGCAGGCCACCCGCATGTCCAGCTCCTCGCCGCGATGCATCAGCAGGAAGCCGCGCTCGGTGCCGGTGACAGCCAGCGCCGCCTGCACGAGGGACCGCAGCACGTCTTCGACGGTGAGCGACGTTTCCAGCGCCCTCGCCACCTCGGTGACCGCGCGCAGCCGGGCGAGCTGACCCGGAGCCGGCCCGGTGGAGGTGGAGAACATCTCCATCAGCCGGGCGATCTCCTTGCCTTCCAGCAGAAAGACCATCGAGTAGGAATCGGGGAGGCCGAACTCGATGCGGTCGGAATGCTCCAGCCTGTGCCGCAGAATTCGCGCACCGTTCACGAAGGTGCCGTGGCGGCTCACGAGGTCCTCGATCCAGTAGTCGCCGCCTTCAGCGACGATGCGGGCGTGGTTGCGCGAGGCGCGGTTGTCGCGCAGCACCAAATTGTTGTCGGCCTGACGCCCGATGCGGAACGGCGTCGGATGGACGTAAACCGTGGAGCGGTGCCCACCCGGCTCGACCACCACCAGCGAGGCTGCCCGCGCTTCCGCGCCGGCCGGCGCACTATCGCCGGGGTCCGCGCCTGGATCCGAGTGTTCCGAAGCCGTCATCGGCTCTACCGCTTGGTGGCGGCCAGTTCCGTGCGCTCTCGGGCTTCCTCGAACTCACGCGCGCGGAGGGTCTGGCAATGCGGGCAGTAGCCGCCGATCTCAGTCCGCGCCAGCACGATCTGGAATCCGAAGTGGCTCTCCACCTGCTTCCGCAGCTTCTGCAACGGCTCGCCGAAGAACTCTTCCACCTTCCCGCAGCGCAGGCAGATGATGTGGGCGTGCTCCTGCTTCATGCGGGTTTCGTAGTAGTGCTGATCCCCGCCGTAGTGCATCAGGTCGAGCTCGTCGACAAGGCCGCCGTTCTTGAGCATCTTCAGAGTGCGGTAGACTGTGACGCGGTTGAGCTTGGAGTCCTTCTCCTTGGCCATCTGAAAAAGTCGCTCGGCGTCCAGATGCTGGCCCGACTTGTCAATCAGGTCGAGGAGGAGCTGGCGCTGTCGCGTCAGGCGCACCCCGCGTTGCTTGAGCGAGCCCTTGATGGTGTCCACGGCCATGATATTTCTATTCTAACTCTGCCGCCCCTGAACGGGACGCAAGGAGCGCTTGAAGTGGGCTATTACTTCCCGGCGAGAATCCAGGGCGCGCCCGGGGTCTCATGGCGAACGAAATGAAGGATCAGCGCAACTCCGCCGCCCAAAACGATGGCCGCAGGAAGCATGTACCGCAGCATGGGGATGCCGATGAGAAAGATCAGCATGCTGATTACGGCGAACATGGCCCCCGCGACGCCTCCGCCACCGGGTATCTTCGAGACGTTAATCTGCGGAACCGGAGTGTCTTCCTTCATGCCGCACCTTCCGCCACTAATCTAGCACATCCCAGCAACGTGAGCGCGCAGCCTGTTATCGGGACGCCAGAAAGCGGACCGCATTGCGCAAAATGAGCTGGATCTCCGGCTGCAAGTAGACCGGGTACGTCTCGTGCCCTTGTTGAAGGTAAAAGACCTTGCCGCGGCCGAACTCCCAGAGCAGCCCTTGATCTGCATCGAAGACCTTCAAGTCCGGAACCGGAGCGCGGAACGGATCAAGGTAGGACTCGCTCCTCGGAACCACGAAGTCCAGCACGCCTTTCGCGATCGGGTGCTTCGGTTCCAGCACGTGGATTGCGCAGGGCAGGCCTTCATTCCGCACGGCCGCCCACTGGCCCGGAATACCGTCAAGCGGCTTGCCCTGCCGCTCCGCCAGCCGCGACATGATCCTCTGGAAAGCGCGGGCGCCGCTGGAGGAATGCAGCGGCAGGTATCCCATGCCGTTCAGCTCCACGTGGCGCACGACGCGGCCGGCGCTCTCGTCGCTGACCACGCGGTGACAGCGGTGGCCGAAGGCGACGAGCACATCCGATGCGGCAAGCAGGTCCTCGCTTAACCCCTGGTCCGCGTCCTGCAAGCTCGCCGCCGTAGCCCGGATATCCTTTTCCTGATTGAGCATCGCGGCGATGGCGCCGTTGATTCCATCCGGATAGATCTCGGCGGGCTCGGTGCGTTCGCTCCACACCAGGACGCGGACGGGTTTCTTTGCCCACATAGGCGCGAGGGCCATTCCGCATGCCGCAGCCAGCGTGCAGGCGCGAAGCACAATCCCAGCCACCGTCACAGAGGCACCTTCACCGAACCATTTCACAGAGTTATCTTTGACAGAGCTATCTTTACAGAGCTTCTTCAGGCAGCTATCTTCTAAAACCCGGTACTGGCCGTCGCGGGCTTGGCGAGGGGAGTGAGCGGCAAATATTTGAACTCCTTCGGCGAGAACTCGATGAGGCGGACATGCCCGTGCGGTCCCAGCGAGCCGACCGGCTTTCCGTTCCATTCAATCGACAGCCCTCCGGCGTTACCGGTGCGGACGCGGATCGCCTGGTTCGCCTCGAAGGTCTTGCTTTGCCCGGACTCAAGCACTCCGACGAAGGTTTGTTTTTCGCCGACGAACACCATGATCCAGCAGTTCTCGGCCGCCCGGAGCCGCAGGGCCACCGAGGCCGGAGAAGCCGGCGCCGGCGTCCGCTCCTGCCTTTTCGCGCTGACCGGGGTCGGCTGAACGGAGGCGGCCGCCGATTCCGGATGCGCCGGAGCCGGGCGGGTATCGAACGCGCCCGTCGCATACAGGCCGGCCAACACCGCCAGCACGACCGCCGCCGCCGCGACCCACGGCCAGAGTGGTTTTGCAGACGGCTCCGCTCCGGCCAGCCTGGGCAACGACTCGGGTTCGGCAGCCTTCGATTCGCCCGCCCTGGGTTTGCCCAAGACCTGCTCCGCCAACTCGCGCCCGGCAGGCGCCTGCACCGTTAGCGCCTGCTCCGTCAGTTTCGGCTCCCCAAGTTGAGGTTCGGCTACTTTGGGTTCGGCCAGCATGGGTTCGGCCAGCATGGGTTCGGCCAGCATGGGTTCGGCCAGCATGGGTTCGGCCAGCATGGGTTCGGATAAGCCGCGTTCGGCCGGCGCAATTCCAACAGGATTCTGTCCGCTGAACTCAGGGCGACCCGGCTCGCCGGCGGCCTGCTCACTCTGCTCCACGTCCCAATTCCTCGTGGCCAACAATTCATAACCTGTCAATTCAAACGCGGCCTGCTCACTTCCAGCCACGTCATTCCCGGTCAAATCCTGCTCGTCCGACCCTCCTCCAGTGGTTTCCCGTCCGGCCACTTCATGCGCTGCCAACCCCCGTTCGGCGCGTTCATGCCCTGGCATTTCAAGAGCGGCCGACTCTCGTCGGGCGGGTCCTGGACCGGTCACTTCATGCGAAGCCGACTCTGTTCCGGCCGGCTCTTGCCCGGCCACTTCACGCGCGGCCAGCTCACGTCCAGTTGGTTCCTGCCCGATCACCTCATGCCCGGCCGACGCGCGTTCGGTCAACTCGTGCCCGGCCAGTTCATTTTCAACCTGCTCAAGTCCGGCCAACCCGTGCTCCAGCGGCGAGGGCTGGGCCAGCCAAGACTGGGCGGGCGGATGCGCGGCCGGCGCTACCTGCCCCGCTCCAGCGGTAGCGGACAAGGCCAACCCGCCTAGCGCCGGCGCGGGTTCCTCGTGCGGCAGCATCCGCGCTTCGGCGGACTGGGCCTGGGAAGCAGGCTCGGGAAGTTGCGGCGCCGGAGCGGGCAAACGCGAGAATTGCTGGGAAGCGCGGTCGCAGAAGTCCTCTACCGCCACCAGCAGGTGCTTCATGCTCTGCTCGACGCCAGCTGAGTTCTCCTTCAAGCTATGGATCGCCACGCCATGTTCGGTGACGTCAGCTTCGAGCCGGGTTACGCGCTGCATGATCCGCGTCTCCACGGCGCGCAGGAAGGCCTCCACGGCGGAACGGTCCGGTCCATGATCTCGCCGGTCGCGGAAATACGTGGCGGTATGATCTAACTCCGCCGGCTGCGGCATCAGCGACTCGGGCCGGTTCTGCTCCACCACCTCCGCCAGCGACCGCATCTCGTCGCCGATGCGGAGGGCGTCACGGCGCGACAGGCTACGCCACTCGTGCGGCTCCGTGTCGTCGTCGCCGTGATAGAAGCCGAAGCCGATCATCTCGTCTTCGTCGATGGAATCGGCGATGCGCGCGAACTGCCCGATGGTAGCCTTGCGCAGCGGCGTAGAGCCGCTGAACGCCTCGTAGAATTCCCGCACCTGAACGGGATTCAGCGGACCCACGAACTCCACGGTGAAGCTCAGCGAGGTTTCGTCAAACTCCAGCGCCAACCACTGCCCCTTCGAAGTGTCGATGCGGATGTCCTCGCAAAGCATGTTGAAAAAGCGATGCGCTTCGCCGGCCACGCCGGCCAGCTTCTGCAAGGGAACTCCCATACCCCCCTGGTTCATTTCCATGCGTACTCTTAGGCGGGCCATAGTTTCTTCCTCGATCCAGGTAACGGCTAGGCCAGCAGGCGCGTGACCTCAAACACCTCGTCGAGCTCCTCGTCGGTGCCCGGTTTCGTCAGGTTCTCCATCGCCAGGCGGAGATTGGCCCAGCCGGCGGCGGAACCCGGATCCACCTTCACCAGCTTGCCGAACCAGATGGCGGCGGCGCGGTAATTGCCCGCTCGCAAGGCCGCCGTCGAAAGCGCCGCTAGCGCCTGCCGCGAGTCGGGATTGATTTCGATCAGCCGCTCGGCGTAGTGGCGGGCGGCTACCGAGTCTTCCTGCGCGAAGCTGAGCGCGATCAGGTTATTGAACGCCTCTTCCGACCTGGGCCGCAGATCGAGGACGCGCAGATACGCCTTCTCGGCCTCGGCGTTGCGGCCGAGCATCTGCAGCGCCACCGCCTCACCCATGCAGGCCGCGGGCGAGTCCAGGGCAAGCAGCACGGCTTTCTCAAACGCGGCGAGCGACTCCCTCTGGCGCTTCAGGTGCAGCAGGCAGTAGCCCAGGCCGAGATATCCTCCCGAGTCGTTGCGGTCGAGCTCGATGCACCGCTCGAAGGCGGCCGCGGCTCTGGCGTGCTCGCCGGTCCTCAGCAGCGAAACGCCCAGTCCGAAGTGGGCCCGCCGCAGCTCCGGCGAGGCAGCGGCCAAAGCGGCAAAAGTGGACGCGGCCGCGCTGTACCAGGCAAGGTGGAACTGCATGTGGCCGCGCGCGGCGAGGGCCGCCGGCGTGGACAATCCGGCCAGCGCCTGAAGAGCCTCCTTCCAGTGGCCCGCAGCATATTCGGCGGCTGCCCGTTTGAGGCTGCCGCCGGACGCGGTTCCTTTCCCGCGCCGCTCGCTTTTCGTCAGCTCTTGAATCGGCGCCATCCGGAAGCTACCTTTGCACCGAGAGGCGGAAGTCCAGGATCTTCGCCTGTTCCTGCCGCTCGTTAAAGAATCCGACGCCGCCCGTCTTGAGCTGGCCGTCTTCCCACAGGTCGACGACCTGGTCCTGCACCCAAACGGTAAACTTCGGGCCTTTGGCCTCGAAACGCACCTGGTAGGGCTTGCCGGCCTCGATCATCACCGGAATCAGTTTGGGCGGGGCTGGGGTCTCGCGGCCATCGATGACGGTGAACCGCGACAGCGCCACGGTGGGAAACCTGCCGTCGCGGACTAACTCCACGCGCGCGCCGTAATAGTTCCGCGTGCTGGAGGCGCGGTAGACCCATCCCAGGCTCTTGCGCTCGATCCGACCGGCGAAGTCCATGCGGTAGTCGGAGAGGGTCATCGACGGCCGGTAGAGAGTGAGCTGCCGGCCTCGTTTGGCGCCGCCGACGTCGGTGGCCCAGTCGGTCATCCAGCCGCCTTGCCCCATGACGAAGGTGCTGGCAGCCACTTCGGAAACCGGCTGGTCCGGGTTGATGGCGCGCCATCCGAAATAAGCGACAGGCGCCAGGACCGCTCCCACGATGGCCATGCGGGCGACCTGCGAGAGGTTGGCCCAAATGCGAACAGGCAGGGCGGGTTCGCTATCGGTGGTGAAGCGAACCTCGGGGTTGTAAGTAGCCTCCAGCAGCGGCCCCCTGGTGCGCCGTAGTTTGGGGAGCGGCTGCATCAGCTTGGGCATTTTCGGGAGAATCAGCTCCCATTCCCTGGCACTGGCTTCCCCCGGCTGGGCGGATGACTCGGCCGGTGTCTCACCAGACGGTGTCAATGCCGGCTGGGATCGTCCGGCGGCAAGAGCGATCGGGGACGGTGGCGTGGGGGCGGATCGCTGGCTGGGAGCCGCGGGCTGCGGCTGGGATCGCCCGGCCGGATGAGCGATCCGGGACGGTGGCGTGGGGGGCGCCTGATCCCACGACGGCGGCGGCGCCGGCTGGGAAGGTTGCGACATATCGGGCACCGTGCGGAGCCAGGGTCTGGAGGTTCGCCCCGCAGCGGGTACCGACACCGGATCGGGACGTACTGTCCGGGGTTTAACGCTCGCGGAACCCAGTGGGGGGGAAGAGGCGGGCTTCGGCACATTCCGGGGAAAGGCGGATGCGGACCTGGATTGCCGCGCAGCCGCCAGAACCGCCCGGAACAAGGCCTGAACGGCGGATGCGGCGCCTTCGCGCGGAAAAGTGGGTTTCGGGTGGGTCTCTAGAGCAATCAGATCATCAGGCCAATCACTCGCCAAGCCGTCCAGAATTGTTGAACAATTCACTTCGAAGAACAACGGCAGCGGGGTTTGGTGAGCTGGGCGGCGTGGGTGAACACCTGAGGACATCACAGGCCCCCGGCCTCGAGGGACGAATTGGGACTCAGGTACGGCCATCCAAAAGCCTACCGCTCTAACATAGTCATATGACTGTTTGGGTAGTCACCTACTACCTCAAAGGTCGTTCCCTCAACTGTGCCACAGCATAAGGGGGTATGTCAATGCTACACACTACATATGCCGTAGCCGAAGAATCGTGTATTGCGGCTTTTAGAATAATCCGTATGTTGCTAGTACCATTACCCTTAGGCCGTTGCGACTAGGGGATCAACCCTAGGTACTCTAAGTGTATTCTGCTCTAGCGTTGAGGTCGTTTTTGTTGCAGAATTACTCCACGACGCCAAGTGGGGTATGCGTGGCGCGAATGGTGGTATCCTGCGGCCCTTGTCTAGTCTTTGATTGGGGGAAGTCAGTGTCGGAACGTACGCCCTGGGCGAACGAAGAACTTTACCGGGAGTTGGTGGAGAACGCCAACGACCTGATCTATTGCATCGACCTTCAAGGCAACTTTACCTCTTTTAACCGCACCGCCCAACGCACCAGCGGATATTCGCGCGCGGAAGCTCTGCGCATGAACATCGCGCACCTGGTGGCGCCGGAGCATCTGGATGCAGCGAGGGAGATGATCCACAAGACTCTTCGGGGCGAGAATGCCCGTGGGGACCTGGAGATTGTTTCGAAGGACGGACGCAGGGTGTTGATGGAAGTGAGCCACCGCCTGCTTCTGCACGGCGGAATGCCGGTGGGGGCGCACGCGATCGCCCGGGACATTACCAACCGCAGGCGCATGGAAGCACTGGAGCGCGATCGTCTGGAGATTCTGGAGATGATCGCCACGCGCCAGCCACTGGAGCGAATTCTGGACCAGGTGGTGGGGATGGTGGAGCGGCAGGACACCGATGCCCTGGCCAGCGTAATGCTGCTGCGCGACAACCGCCTCTACACCGCCGCATCGCCCCGCCTGCCGGAAGCGTTCGTTCGTTCGATGGACGGTCTGTGGACCGGGCCGACATCGGCTTCCTGCGGAGCGGCCGCTTATTGGCGGCGCTCCATCATCACCGGCGACATCAAGAAAGACACGCTGTGGGAGGAACACCGGGAGGCCGCGGTGGCCTACGGCCTGCGGGCCTGCTGGTCCGTGCCGATCCTCACCGCAACGGGACACGTTCTGGGCACGCTTGCCATCTACCGGCGCAACCCGGGGCGGCCGAAAATGGCGCAGATCGAACTGCTGAAGAACAGCGCGCGCACGGCGTCGATCGCCATCGAGCAGCGGCAGCTGACCGATCAGCTCGCGCACCAGGCCCATCACGATGCGCTGACCGGGCTGCCGAATCGCGTCCTGTTCCAGGATCGCCTGAACCAGGCCATAGCCGCGGCGCGCAGATCGGAAACCTCGGTCGGGCTGCTATACATCGACCTGGACCGCTTCAAGCTGATCAACGACACGCTGGGGCATCCGGCCGGCGACCGCCTGCTGACGGAAGTGGCGCGGCGCTTGAGCGGCTGCATCCGCGAAACCGACACGCTGGCGCGGATTAGCGGAGACGAATTTACGCTGATCGCGACGGGGCTGAAGGATCACTCGGGGGCGCGGCGGCTGGCGGACGCGATTCTCAACGCGCTGCACGATCCGTTCGAGATGGACGGGCATGAGCTCTACGCCACGGCTTCCATCGGCATTAGCTTTTATCCCAAGGACGCCGAAGATTCCGAGGCGCTGCTGCAAAACGCGGACAACGCCATGTACCGCGCGAAAAACGGCGGCAAGAACCGCTTCGAGTACTTCGCCCCGGAAATGACTACCGCCTCGGCGGAGCGGCTGGCGGTGGAGAATTACCTCCGCCGGGCGCTCGACCGAGGCGAATTCGTTCTCTACTACCAGCCCCAGTTTGAATTGGAGACGGGACGCCAAGTGGGGCAGGAAGCCTTGCTGCGGTGGAAGCATCCCAAGCTGGGGATGGTGGCGCCGGACAAGTTTATTCCCGCCGCGGAAGAGAGCGGGCTGATCGTGCCGATCGGCCGATGGGTGCTGGAGGAATCCTGCCGGCAGGCGCGGGCGTGGCAGCGCGAGGATAATTCCGTGCGCACGATTTCGGTAAACGTGTCGGCGATTCAGCTTGCGCGGAAAGATTTCATCGCCACGGTGGAGGCCGCGCTGGCTTCGAGCGGTCTGGAGCCGCGCTACCTGGAACTGGAACTCACCGAAAGCATCGTCATGAGCGACATGGTGGAGTTCGCCAAGAAGATGGCTCAACTGCGCGGGCTGGGTGTGCGCATCTCGGTGGACGACTTCGGCACGGGATACTCTTCGCTCAGCTACCTGCAGCGGCTGCCGATCGACATTCTGAAACTCGATCGATCCTTTGTCGAGGAATTCAAGCATTCGTCGAGCGGTTCTTCGCTGGTGCGCGCGGTGGTCACGCTGGCCCACGGCCTGGGGATTCGCGTCACGGCCGAAGGAGTGGAAACGGAACAGCAGTTGGAAGCCGTCCAGGAGAGTGGCTGCGATAAGGCGCAGGGCTACCTACTGGGCCGCCCGGTCCCGGCCGAATCCATCCGCCCGATGATCCGTCCGGTGGCGCGCGAGATGTCCGGGAAGTTGCCCGCGCCGATGCAATTAGCGCGCTGAGATTTCTTCTGGAAGGGGCGGCCGTCGGCGCGGGAAGGGTTCCTATTCCATCTCATTGATAGCCGTCGATTTCCTGTTCATTACCCGCGGATGTAACTTTCGAGCCGGCGTTTAGCGGCTGCTTACTACCTCACTCACGCACTTCCGGCGAACCACCGCCAAGCTATAGCCCCCCGGCCACGCAGAGCGGAATATCTGCGCCACATCGGGCTAAGGCGTTTCTCCCTCCTCCTGATACTCTACGCGTAATGGGTAGGCAACCCGTTACGGTTCAGTACGTCGGATATAGTCCCAACGGCACTTGCAAATCCCAGGAAATCGCATACGCTACATGTAGATAGGCGGTGTGGCCCGAGCTTCAATCCTCCCCCCAGCGGAGACCCACCAACAGAGTTGCGATCTGAGAGGATTGAGGAGAGGACTGTTTGGCGACGAAACGCGGGCCTGAGGAAGAACCCGAGCGCCCGGCTTCCGACTTGTTTTCGACGTCGGAAACCAAGGCGATGCTGGAAGAATTTCGGGCATTGGTCCGTGCCGGAGTGCTGAAGGTGACGCCGGAAAACGAGGTCCTGTTCGTAAAAGAACCCGGCCCGGCCGAGAAAGAGGCTCCTCCCGAGGCTTTGCCTACCTCCGATGAAGAGATTCAGCACCTGGACCGGCAGTTGATGACCTGGCTGGCGCGCAACCGCGAGCGGCGCGGGGCGCAGAAAGCCCCCACGGAGCCGGCCGAGCCTTCCTCCCGCGCCACGCAACCGCCCGACGCCCGCATGGGGCGGCTGCGGCTACGCGTGATCGAGAGGCTGGCCGACCGCATCCTGCAACGCCTGGAAAGCCCGGAGTTCGAGCGTGCCCTCCGCGACGAGGTGATCGACCGCGTTGTGGAAGAGATGCTGCGGCGTTGGGATCGCGAGCTGAAGTAGCTCTTACATGTTTGGAGCCGGGCGGAAGGCCGGGAAGAGAGGGCGAAAACACCCACGCTTCAGCCGGAAATCATGGCTGGCTCGCCGAGTAAGACGAGCCTCGGCAGGACAGAGGTGGTGTCTGCGGCACGTCTGTCCTAGGGATAAGTGACGGCGGTTTCGTTCCCCACAAGACCACCATTGCGCCAGGTGTTGATGCATTTGGGGTGGGCGAAGACGCTGGCCGCGTCGGGCGGCGAGTAGACGATGTCGTCGGCAAGCATTCCGGCCGGGGGATTCAATCCGAGTCCGTTCCGCGTGCGCTTGGCGACTTCGTGATCGGCGCAGGAGGTGTCACCGCTGATGCCGAGCCCGCCGACGATTTTTCCACTCTTATAAAGCGGCACGCCACCGCCGAAGAAGATGAGTCCGCCGGGTATTTTTCCGGTTCCTTCGGCCGCGTCGCCCGGAGTATGCAGGTTGCTGGAGCTCGAAAGATTGGACTGCCCGAGGCTCCACAGCGAATGGCCGGGCTGCGTGAAGGTGTAGAGGCGGGCCGTGGAGAGCGGAAGCGTGTCCAGGCTGAAGGCGTTCGCGGTGTATGCCTTCGACTTGGCAATGGCCTGGCTTCCGGGCCATACCTGTGTGGCGTCGTTGGTGGAGACCGCGACCGAGCATAACCGGCCGGCGCGGTCCACTACCGCCGCCCACATACGCGAGCCGTTAAACAGACCTCCAACCGGCCCATTGCCGACCTGGCTCTCAACAGCTCCGGCGGCGATGAGTTTCTGGCGTAATTCGGCCGCCGAGGGCAGGCCGACGCAAGTCTGATCGTCATCATCGTTGTTGTGGCCGTTCTTTTTGGGCTTGTCGTCATCGCCGGCGAAGCAGGGAATCGCGACGGCCAGAGCCAAGACCGAAAGGGCGGTCCAGTAAGTCCTTCTCATTCAATTTCCTCCTTGGGGAAGATGCCGATTCACCCCGTTCGAGAAGTCTACCAAAAGCGCAACGCAATAAAAGCCGATGGTGGAGCTTGCGGGAGGAGCTTAGTGAAAAAGATCGGTGCGACAATTGTGGGGACGGCGTGTACAACCCACAGCACTTTCGCGAAGAGCGCATCGAGATCCTGCACGGGCTGATCCGCGCCCGGAGCCTGGCTACTCTGGTGACGCTGAACTTAAGCGGCCTGGAGGCCAGCCACGTGCCCCTGCTGCTGGATCCCGATCCGGCTCCGCGAGGCACATTGCGCGGGCATCTTTCGAGGGCCAATCCGCAGTGGCGCGATTTCGCGGCCGACGTTCCGGCCTTGGCGATCTTTTCGGGGCCGCAGCACTATGTCAGCCCTTCCTGGTATCCGTCGAAGCAGGAGCACGGACGCGTGGTCCCCACCTGGAACTACGTCGTGGTTCATGCCTACGGCCGGTTGCGGCTGATTGAAGACGAGGAGCGGCTGCGTGGGATCGTTCAGGACTTGACCCGGACGCACGAAGCCGGTTTGGAGCGTCCGTGGAAAGTGGAGGACGCTCCGAAGGAATTTGTGGACGGGCAGTTGAAGGCCATTATCGGGATCGAGATTCCTATCGAGAGGCTGGAGGGGAAGTGGAAGGTGAGCCAGAACCGACCGCCGGGGGATCGGGCCGGGGTCGCCGCCGCGCTGCGCGCGCTGGGTGATGGGGAAAACACGGCGCTGGGGGATCTGGTCGCCGGGGCGGGGCAGGAAGATCCTGGATAGATCTGCTTGGATAGATCTGTCTTCGAGAGGCGGTATCGTCTCGCTTCGGCTTAACAGAACTTAAACGTTCAGGGTTGAGTGCTTGCGGCCGAAGAGGAAATAGATCGCCAGGCCGATCACCAGCCAGACGACGAACCGCAGCCAGGTTTCGAGCGGCAGGCCGGTCATCAGCACGAGGCAACAGACGATCGAAAGGGCAGGCAGGTAGGGGCACAGAGGGACGCGGAAGGAACGCGGGCGCTCCGGCTGCGTGCGGCGCAGCACGATGACGCCGGCCGCCACCACGATGAACGCGAACAGCGTACCGATGTTGGAGAGATCGGCGAACGTGCCGATGTCCCATATGCCGGCGGGGATTCCGACGAAGAGGCCGGCGATCCAGGTGCTGATGTGAGGCGTCCGGTAGCGTTCATGCACGCGGGAGAACATGCGGGGGAGCAGGCCGTCGCGCGACATGGCGAACCAGACGCGGGCTTGCCCGTACTGAAAAACCAGCAGCGATGAAATCATTCCGACGATGGCTCCGACGCCGACCCAGCGGCGGATGTTTTCGTATCCGAGCGTCTTCAGCACCTGGGCCACGGGCGCGGCGTTGTTGAGCGTCTTCCAGTTCGCCACGCCGGTGAGGACCAGCGCCACCGCGATGTAGAGCGTCGCACAGACGAACAGCGAGGCCAGGATGCCGACCGGCACGTCGCGCTGCGGGCGCTCGCATTCCTCGGCCGCCGTCGACACGGAGTCGAATCCAATGAACGTGAAGAAGACGATCGCCGCGCCGGTGAGCACGCCGGAGAAACCGTTGGGGAGGAAGGGACGCCAGTTTTCGGTCTTGACCGCGCCGGCCGCGCCGAAGACGAAGATCAGGATGGCCACGATCTTGATCGCCACCATGGCGTTGTTGGCTTCCGCGCTCTCGCGCACGCCACGCACCAGGATCCAGGTCAGCACCAGCAGAATAATTAACGCCGGAAGATTGAACCAGGCGCCGGTGGCCATGTCGCCGGCGAACATCGGGCCGGAGATTTTGTCCGGCAGGTGTAGTCCGAACAGGCTTTCCAGGATGTCGTTGAAATACGCCGAGCATCCGACGGGCACGGCCAGTGTGGAAGACGCGTACTCCAGGAAGGGGCCCCAGGCCGTGAACCAGGCGC
>JACXTT010003046.1_pt1 | contig 26227 bp, 30 predicted proteins | sample 9270951 | NCBI WGS metagenome assembly JACXTT01 (sample SAMN15532306, study PRJNA645909) | rock metagenome | isolation source: weathered quartz diorite | place: Puerto Rico | collected 2017-06-21
GGACCTTTAGGCGGTCCACGGCTGCCGATGCACGGGTCGACCTCATGCGGCCACCCTTGCCGTGCGGGCAGTAAGCCACTCCAGCGCCGCACCCGAGACCAGTGGCGACAGGCGCTCGCGCACCATGCTGTGGTAGTTGTTCAGCCAGGCCAATTCATCTTCGCGCAGCAGGCTGGTATCGAGGCAGCGCGTATCGATCGGGCACAGGGTCAGGGTTTCAAACTGCAGGTAGTGGCCAAATTCATTGGTGGCATAGATGGTGTTGTGGACCAGGTTTTCGATGCGGATGCCCCACTTGCCCGGCCGGTAAATGCCTGGCTCCACCGACGTGATCATGCCTGCTTCCATGGCCGTGTGCGGTTCCGGCATGGCCGATTGCGAAATCGATTGCGGGCCTTCATGCACATTGAGGAAGTAGCCGACGCCATGGCCGGTGCCGTGGCCGTAGTCGATGGCATGGGCCCAGATCGGCGCCCGCGCCAACGCGTCCAGCATGGGCGAACGGGTGCCACGGGGGAAGCGCGCCGACGACAAGGCGATGACACCCTTTAGCACCAGTGTGAAGTCGCGCCGGTGGTCCGCCGTGATCTCGCCCACCGGCATGACACGCGTAATGTCCGTCGTGCCGCCCAGGTACTGGCCGCCCGAATCAATCAGCAGCAGGCCATCGCCCTGGATGACGGCATGGGATTCTGCGGTGGCGTGGTAATGCATGATGGCGCCATTCGAATTGAAGCCGGCAATGGTGCCAAAGCTGGGGCTGACGAAACCGGGGCGGCGGGCACGCGCGGCGGTGATCTGTTCGTCGATCATCAATTCGGTCAGCTTGCCGTTGGCGCGATCTGCCAGCGCACCCTCCAACCAGGCGAAGAATTCGCACAGGGCGGCGCCATCCTGCTCCATGGTGTCGCGCACTTGGGCGACCTCGGCGGCCGTTTTGCGGGACTTCGCCAAGGTGCTAGGGTTGATTGCTTCCACCACTTTGACTTGCGATGCCACGGCCGCGCGCATGCCGGCAGTGATGCGACGCGGGTCCAGCAGCAAGGCGCTGTCGATCTTCAGCGCACTCAGTGCTGCAGCGGCATCTACATAGGGCGCCAACTCGACGCCATCGGCGCGCAGGCGCTGCTGCAAGGCCTGGTCAATCTTGCCCGGCTCAATGAACAGGGTAGCGCCATTCGGTTCCACCAGCAGGTGGGCGACAAACACGGGATTAAAGCTGACATCGGCGCCGCGCAGGTTGAGCACATAGGCGATATCGTCCAGCGTCGACATGAAGTGGCGGTTGGCGCCCAGGTGGGCCATGGCAGCGCGGGTAGCGGTGAGCTTTTCTGCGCGGGTGGTTACGGCATGGGGCGCCACATGCTCGAACACCGCGCCGGGCGGTACGCCGGGGCGCTGGCTCCAGACTTCATCGAGCAGGTCGAGGTCGGTGCGCAGGCCAATGCCGCGGTTGCTCAGTGCCTCGGTCAGCAGGCGGGCCGTCGACAGGCCCAGCACATTGGCGTCCACCGCCACCACCTGGCCCGGCAGCAGGTTGGCGGCCAGCCAGTCGATATGCAGCAGGCTCGCCGCTGCCGGGACCTTCATCAGGGTGTAGCCGCTGCCGGCCAGTTCAATTTCGGCTTGTTCCCAATAGCGCGCGTCGGCCCACACGCCGGCGATGTGTTGGGTGACCACCAGGGTGCCCGCAGAACCAGTAAAGCCCGACAGCCACTGGCGGCCGCGCCAGCGCCCCGGCAGGTATTCGGACAGGTGCGGGTCGGACGAAGGCACGATGAGCGCGTCCACGCCATGGCGGGCCATCGCAGCACGCAATTGTTCAAGATGCTCGGCGCGGGCGAGCAGGGAATCAGGGTTTGGCATACATATCAATATTGTCGTTTGACTCTATGATACGCCTGATTGGGCTTCGAAATGGCGCAGGCCTTCGAGGTCCAGCACCCGGATGCCGCCATAATCGAGCCGCAGCAGGCCCTGCTTTTCCAGCAGCTGCAACGCCTGGTTGGCGCGCTGGCGCGAGGCGCCGGACAGGTAGCCGATTTCTTCCTGGGAGATGGGCACCAGCTCATCGATGCCGGGGTACAGGTGGGCGTTGAACATGGCCGCCAGGCTGCGCGCTACCCGCGTGTCTACGTCAAGCATGCGGTCATATTCAATTTGCCCGATGAATTGGCCAAGCCGTTCATTGAGCTGCATCAATAGGAACCGGGTAAAAGGCAGGCTATTCTCCAGCAGCCATTCAAACGTGGCGCGCGGCATGCGGGCGATGCGGGTGTCGCGCAGGGCAATCACGTCGTATTTGCGGGTGTCGTCCTTGAGCAGGGAACCTTCGCCGAACCAGCCGCCGGGGGCGACACCGGTAAAGGTGACGTTCTTACCCGAAGGAGAAAAATTATTCATCTTGACCAGGCCATCAATGATGCCGATCCAGCACACCAGCGCTTCGCCCTTGCGGCAAACAAAGCCGCCCTTGGGCACAAAATGTTCCGTGCAGTCCGCTTCCACCCGCGCCATTTCAGGCGCAGTCAAGGTGCGGGCCCAGATGGTGCCACGCAGGTGTTCCAATAAAGTTTGTGGGGTCGTCGTCATTTGTGCGGCGCAACATCGAAAGTCCCGCAATTGTCGCCCAAAAGACAACCTAAGGGACAAACGCGAGCTAATATCTTCGCACAATAGCGGGCCGGGCCGGCAAAACCACGCATGCCGAGGCACCGCAAAACAACAAGGGGACCCGTTTTGCCGCAGACTGATGCAACCGGCTTGAGCACCTTTCCGCGCCACTTGCTGGCCCATGCAAGGGTGCGGCCGTTGCGCCCTGCCTTCCGCGAAAAATACCTGGGCATCTGGCAGACCTGGAACTGGTCGCAAGTGGCCGGCGAAGTGCGCGCCCTTGCCTGCGGGCTGGCGGCCCTCGGTTTCAAACGCGGCATGAACCTGGCCATCATTGGCGACAACCGTCCACGCCTGTACTGGGCCATGCTGGCAGCCCAGGCCATCGGCGGCGTGCCCGTGCCCCTGTACCAGGACGCCCCAGCGGCAGATATGGCCTATGTGCTGGACAACGCCGAGATCGCCTTCGCCATCGTCGAAGACCAGGAGCAGGTCGACAAGCTGCTTGAACTGCGTGGCGCTGGCAGCCTGCTGTCCCACATTGCGTTTGAAGACGGGCGCGGCATGCGCCATTACGCCCAGGACGGACTGCTTTCCTACGAAGCCTTGCAGGACCTGGGGCGCGACTATGACAAGGCCAATCCCGGCTTTTATGAGGCGGCCGTGGAAGCTGGCCAGGGCAGCGATACGGCCATCATCCTCTACACCTCGGGCACGACTGGCAAACCCAAGGGGGTCTGCCAGTCGCACACCTCGCTGCTGACGGCCGGACGTGGCGGCGTTGGCTTCGACCGCCTGACGGACCAGGAAGACATGCTGTCCTACCTGCCCATGGCCTGGGTAGGCGACTGCCTGTTCTCGCTGGGCCAGGCCCTGGTGGCTGGCTTTACCGTCAACTGCCCGGAGTCGTCCGACACCGTCATGACGGACCTGCGCGAGATCGGCCCGACCTATTATTTTGCCCCGCCACGTGTGTTCGAGAACATGCTGACGACGGTGATGATCCGCATGGAAGACGCCAGCGCCATCAAGCGCCGCACCTTCCATTACTTCATGGACGTGGCCCGTCGCTGTGGTGCTGCCATCCTGGACGGCAAACCCGTCAGCCCCAAAGACCGCCTGCTGTATGCGCTGGGCCACGCCGTCATCTATGGTCCGCTGAAGAATGTGCTGGGCCTGTCGCGCGTACGGGTGGCCTATACGGCTGGTGCCGCCATTGGCCCCGACCTGTTCCGCTTCTATCGCTCCATTGGCATTAACCTCAAGCAGCTGTACGGCTCCACCGAGACCTGCGCTTATGTTTGCCTCCAGCCGGATGGCAATATCAAGTTCGACAGCGTGGGCCTGCCCGCGCCTGGCGTGGAAGTCAAACTGGCTGCCAATGGCGAAGTGCTGGTCAAGTCCGTGGCGACGATGGACGGTTACTATAAGCGCGCCGACGCAACCGCAGAAGTGATCGATGCCCAGGGCTACTTCCATACGGGCGATGCCGGCCTGTTCGACGAAGAAGGCCACTTGAAGATTATTGACCGCGCCGCTGATGTGGGCAAAATGAACGGCGGCGCCATGTTCGCGCCCAACTATATTGAGAACAAACTCAAGTTCTTCCCATTCATCAAAGAGGCCGTCGCCTTTGGCCATGGCCGCGACCAGGTCTGCGCCTTCATCAATATTGATATGGACGCTGTCGGCAACTGGGCCGAGCGCCGTAGCATCGCCTACTCGGGCTACACCGACCTGGCGGCCCATCCGTCCACCTACGACTTGATTCGCGAATGTGTGGAAAAGGTCAACCTGGACCTGGCCAGCGAGGCGCTGATGGCGTCCACCCAGGTGCACCGCTTCCTGGTGCTGCACAAGGAGCTGGATCCTGACGACGACGAACTGACCCGCACCCGCAAGGTGCGCCGCAAGTTCATCGCCGAAAAATATGCCGTGCTGATCGAAGCCCTCTACAGCGGCAAGGCCTCGCAATTCATCAGCACGCAAGTCAAGTTTGAGGATGGCCGCATTGGCACCGTCAGCGCCGACCTGCGCATCGTCGACGCCAAGACCTACCCTGCGGCGCCCGCGCGTGCAGCCTGAGGGAGCGATCAAGAGATGCATATGAAAGACAATGTCATCCCACCCGGCTCGCAGCCAGAGCCGGGCGTTCACACCGAATCGGGTTCCCAGGCCCGACCGGGCTCTGGGCGCAACATCGGCCCGGTGATTTTGGACCTGCAGCATATCTCGCTGGCGTTCGGCGGCGTGAAGGCGCTGACCGATATTTCCTTCAATGTGCGCGAGCACGAGATTCGCGCCATCATCGGCCCCAATGGCGCCGGCAAAAGCTCGATGCTCAATGTGATCAATGGTGTCTACCGCCCGCAGCAAGGCGAGATCGTCCTGCATGGCCAGCACCGCAAGAATATGGACTGCTACAGCGCCGCCAAAGCAGGCATTGCGCGCACCTTCCAGAATATCGCCCTGTTCAAGGGCATGACGGTGCTCGACAACATCATGACGGGCCGGAACCTGAAGATGAAGTCCAACTTCCTGCTGCAGGCCTTGTACTGGGGCCCGGCGCGGCGCGAAGAGACGGAGCACCGCGCCAACGTGGAAGAGATCATCGACTTCCTGGAGATCCAGGCCATCCGCAAAACCCCGGTGGGCCGACTGCCCTATGGGCTGCAAAAGCGGGTTGAACTGGGCCGGGCGCTGGCGGCGGAGCCATCGATCCTGCTGCTGGACGAGCCAATGGCGGGCATGAATGTCGAAGAAAAACAGGACATGTGCCGCTTTATCCTCGACGTGAACGACCAGTTTGGCACCACCATCGTCCTGATCGAACACGATATGGGCGTGGTGATGGACATCTCCGACCGCGTCGTCGTGCTCGACTACGGTAAGAAGATCGGCGACGGCACGCCCGAGGAAGTGCGCTGCTGTCCGGACGTGATCAACGCCTATCTCGGCACTTCGCATTAGACAGGCGACCAATACGATGAATATCTCCTTCTTCTTCGAAGTGCTGCTCGGTGGCCTGCTGTCGGGCGTAATGTACGCGCTGGTGGCGATTGGCTTTGTACTGATCTACAAGGCATCGGGCGTCTTCAATTTCGCGCAAGGGGCGATGGTGTTCTTCGCCGCCCTGACTTGCGTTGGCCTGATCGACAAATTCGGCATGCCGATCTGGGCGGCGATTCCACTGACCATGCTGGTGATGGTGGCGCTGAGTTTCGCCGTCGAGAAGTTGGTGCTGCGGCCCCTGGTCAACCAGCCGGAAATCGCGCTGTTCATGGCCACCATCGGCCTGGCCTTCTTCGTCGAGGGCCTGGCCCAGCTGATGTGGGGTTCGCAAGTGCACAAGCTGGAATTGCCGATCCAGGACGTGCCCCTGCCCTACCTGATGGACAAGTACAACATCCTGCTGTCCCAGTTCGACATCATTGCCGCCGGCATCTGCGCGGCACTGGTCACCGCACTGGCCCTGTTTTTCTCTAAGACCAAGATCGGCCGCGCCCTGCGCGCCGTGGCCGATGACCACCAGGCAGCGCTGGCCGTGGGGATTCCGCTGCGCCAGATCTGGGTGGTGGTGTGGTCAGCCGCTGGCCTGGTTGCGCTGGTGGCCGGTTTGCTGTGGGGCGCCCGCAATGGCGTGCAGTTTGCCCTGACCTTCATTGCGCTCAAGGCCCTGCCGGTACTGATCCTGGGCGGTTTTACCTCGGTACCCGGTGCCATTGTCGGTGGCCTGATCATCGGCGCCTCCGAAAAAATGGCCGAAGTCTACCTGAGCCCCTTCATTGGCGGCGGCATTGAGGGTTGGTTCCCGTATGTGCTCGCCCTGCTCTTCCTGCTGGTGCGCCCCGAGGGGCTGTTCGGCGAAAAAATCATTCGCAGGATCTGAGGAAAACAACCATGTTCTACCGCGAAGCCGGACAATTCAAAACTAGCTACCAGAGCGACAGCCAGCTGCTGCCGATCCGGCAGGACCGCATCGCCCTGCTGGTACTGCTGGCGGTGGCCGTTTTGGCGGTACCCATGCTGGCCTCGCCTTACCTGCTGTCTGCCATCCTGATTCCTTTCCTGATTTTCTCGCTGGCGGCACTGGGGCTCAATATCCTGACGGGCTACTGCGGCCAGCTTTCCCTCGGCACGGCGGCCTTTATGGCAGTTGGCGCGTTCGGCGCATATAACTTCATTGCGCGCCTCCAGGGCATGCCGATGCTGCTGGCCTTTGTCCTGGGCGGCCTGTGCGCCGCCCTGGTTGGTATCGTCTTTGGCCTGCCTTCGCTTCGAATCCGCGGCTTTTACCTTGCGGCGTCCACGCTGGCGACGCAGTTCTTTGTGGTCTGGTGCCTGACCAAGATCCCCTACCTGACCAATTACAGTAGCTCCGGCGTGGTGACGGTGCAAAAGGTGGTGATTGCGGGCCTCGAGTTCAACACACCGGCGCGCAAATACATGCTGGTGCTGGCCGTGGTGGCGTTGATGTCCCTGATGGCCAAGAACCTGATCCGCTCCAATCTGGGCCGCTCCTGGATGGCCGTGCGCGATATGGACATGGCCGCAGAAGTGATCGGCATCAAACCCATGCGCACCAAGCTGATGGCGTTTGCCGTCAGTTCGTTCTACTGCGGCGTGGCGGGCGCCCTGTATGCCTTCGCCTACCTGGGCACGGTCGAACCGGAAGCCTACAACCTGGACCTGTCCTTCCGCATCCTGTTCATGATCATCATCGGTGGCGTCGGTTCGGTGCTGGGCGCCTACCTGGGCGCTGCCTTCATTGTGCTGCTACCCGTATTCCTGAACGTGCTGGCCCATGGACTTGGGCTGCCGACGGATATCGCATCGAACCTGGAGTTGATGGTATTTGGCGCGCTGATCATCTTCTTCCTGATCGTTGAGCCGCATGGCCTCGCGCGCCTGTGGCAAGTTGGTAAAGAAAAGCTGCGGCTCTGGCCGTTCCCGCATTAAGACTATTAAGGAGACTATGATGAAAGGCATCAAATCTGTCCTGTTGGGCGCCGCCATACTGGGCGCAGTGGCACAAGCTGATGCGGCCGACCAGTTCGTTGCGCTGCCATCCTACCGCGTTGGCCCGTATGCGGCCGGCGGCTCCGGCTTTTATGGCGGCGCCATCGATTACTTCAACCTGGTCAATGCCAATGGCGGCGTCAATGGCGTCAAGATCCTGTGGGAAGAATGCGAAACCGAATACAACCCTTCACGCGGCATTGAATGCTATGAGCGCCTGAAGACCAAGAATGGCGGCGCGACCCTGGTGGAACCGCTGTCGACCGGGATCGCCTATGGCATCCTGGACCGCGTCGGCACCGACAAGATCCCGCTGACGACCCTGGGCTATGGCCGCTCAGACGCTGCCAACGGCAAAGTTTTCCCCTATGTATTCCCGCTGATCACCAGCTACTGGAACCAGGCTGCCGCGATGATCAAGTACCTGGGCGACAAGAACGGCGGCGTCGACAAACTCAAGGGCAAGAAGATCGTCCACTTGTACCATGACTCCGCCTTCGGCAAGGAGCCGCTGCCCGTGCTGGAAGCGCTGGCCAAGCAGCACGGCTTTGAACTGATCAAGATCGCCGTCACGCCGCCAGGCCAGGACCAGCAGTCGCAATGGCTGCAGATCCGCCAGGCCAACCCTGACCATGTGATCCTGTGGGGCTGGGGCGTGATGAACTCGGTCGCCATCCAGACGGCGCAGCGTACCGGCTACCCGCGCGAGAAGATGCTCGGTGTGTGGTGGGCTGGCTCGGAGGAAGACACCATTCCGGCCAAGGACGCCGCCAAGGGCTATACGTCCATGACCTTCAACACGCCGGGTAACTACCCGCTGATCGACGAGATCCGCAAGAAAGTCTATGACGCCGGCAAGGGCAACCTGGCCGACAAGACCCGCATTGGTTCGGTCTACCACATGCGCGGCATGACCATGGGCGTGCTGTGGGTGGAGGCGATCCGCCACGCCCAGGAGAAGTTCGGCAAGGGCAAAGTGATGACGGGCGAGCAGGTGCGTTGGGGCCTGGAGAATATGAACATTGATGAAGCCCGCCAGAAGGCGCTGGGTGTGTACGGCATGTTCCCGACGATCAAAACCTCCTGCGACGACCATGAAGGTTCGGGCGCCGTCAAGGTGCAGCAGTGGGATGGCGCGAAGTGGAATGCCATCACGCCGAACTGGGTGATCGGTGACAAGGCGCTGACCCGCAAACTGGTGGACGAGTCGTCGGCCAAGTACGCCGAAGAGAAGAAGATTACGCCGGCTTGCGCTAAGTAAGAAAACGGTGGGTAAGCGGCGCTTACCCACCCTACGAAAAGAGCTCACCAATGACATCTGCGCCTTACCTGTCGGTCAATAATATCGAGGTCATTTATGACCACGTGATCCTCGTGCTGAAGGGGGTTTCGCTACAGGTCCCGCAGGGGAAGATCGTCGCCCTGCTCGGCGCCAATGGCGCTGGCAAATCGACGACCCTGAAGACCATTTCGACCTTGTTGCGCGGCGAGCGGGGCGATGTCACCAAAGGCGATGTGCAGTTCAAAGGCGAACGTGTGGACCAGCTGACCCCCAATGAACTGGTGAAGCGCGGCCTGTCGCAAGTGATGGAAGGACGGCACTGTTTTGGCCACCTGACGATTGAAGAGAACCTGCTGACCGGCGCTTATACGCGCTCGCTGTCGCGCGCCGACCAGAAGGCGGCGCTTGAATCGGTCTACCACTACTTCCCGCGCCTGAAGGAGCGGCGTAACAGCCAGGCAGGTTACACCTCTGGCGGCGAGCAGCAGATGTGCGCCATTGGCCGCGCGCTGATGGCCAAGCCCTCCATGATCCTGCTCGACGAACCCTCCATGGGCATCGCACCGCAGATCGTCGACGAAATCTTTGGCATCGTCAAAGACCTCAACGACAAGGAAAAAGTCTCCTTCCTGCTGGCCGAGCAGAACACCAATGTGGCGCTGCGCTACGCCGACTTTGGCTACATCCTGGAAAACGGCCGGGTCGTCATGGAAGGCGCCGCCACTGAATTAGCCAGCAATGAAGACGTCAAGGAGTTCTACCTGGGCGTGTCCGGCGCTGGCCGCAAGAGCTTTCGCGACATGAAGTTTTACCGCCGCCGCAAACGCTGGTTGGCCTGAGGACCACGATGGATGTCAATTTCACGACTTTCGATTCACTGGAATCACGTTCGCCTGAGCAGCGCGAAAGCGACCTGTTGGGCCGCCTGCCAGCACTGATCCAGCAAGCGCAGTGCGCAGACGGCTGGGCCGCCATCTTGCGCGGCGTCGATGCCAACGCCGTCACCACACGCGCGGCCTTGGCCCAGCTACCCATTACGCGCAAAGCCGACTTGCGCGCCATGCAGCAGCAGCGCATGCCTTTTGGCGGCCTCACAAGCACGCCACTGGGACAATTGAACCGCGTGTTCATGTCGCCCGGTCCAATTTTTGACCCGGAAGGCCGGGGCAGCGACTGGTGGCGCTTTGCTCGCCCGCTGTACGCTGCAGGTATTCGCCCAGGTGACCTGGTACAAAACTGCTTCTCCTACCACTTCACGCCGGCCGCCTTCATGGTCGAAGGCGGCGCCATGCGCATCGGCTGCCCCATCATTCCGGCCGGCTCCGGGCAGACCGAAATGCAGGTAGAAGCAATATCCACCCTGCGGCCCAGCGCCTACGTCGGCACGCCCTCCTTCCTGCGCATCATCATCGAAAAGGCCCAGGCCATCGGTGCAGACATCAGCAGCATCCAGCGCGCTGTGATGGGCGCCGAGGCGCTGCCCGAATCGCTGCGCAGCTGGTTCCACCAAAACGGCGTGCCGCACGTATTCCAGACCTATGCGTCGGCCGACATTGGCTCGATGGCCTACGAAACCGCCACCAATGGCAAACTTGACCCGGGCATGGTGCTGGACGAAGACATCCTGCTGGAGATCGTGCGCCCGGGCAGCGGCGAGCCTGTCGCGCCGGGCGATATCGGCGAAGTGGTCGTCACCCTGTTCAATGCCGACTACCCGCTGGTGCGCTTTGCCACTGGCGACATGTCGGCCTTGCTGACTGATGTACCGGCCGGTATCGCCCACACCAACCAGCGCATTCGCGGCTGGATGGGCCGCGCCGACCAGACCACCAAGATCCGGGCCATGTTTGTGCACCCCTCGCAAGTGGCCAATATCGTGCGGCGCCACCCGCAGGTGATTAAGGCCCGCCTCGTCGTTTCGGGCCGGATGGCCAATGATGTCATGACCCTGCACTGCGAAGTGGCAGGCGCGGCGACCGATGCCGAAGCGATCATCAACTCGATTCGCGAAGTGACCAAGCTGCGCGGCGATGTGGTGTTCGCCGCGCCGGGTAGCCTGCCGGACGACGGCAAAGTCATCGACGATGTGCGCGACTATTCGTAGCAGGCAGTAACTTTCGTGACGTTCTTCCGCGAACGCCAATGGCCGCGGATTCGTTGTGGCGTAAATCCAACTCCCCTCGCTTGTGCCAAGCGTTTGCAGGATAATGAAATTGCACACTTTAGGGGGGCGACATCATGCAAGATTTTCATTACGCCCGCGCCCGCGCGCTGCTGGAACATGCCGAAGAGATCTTCGATCGAACGGCAGTCCAGGCAGCCATCGCCGACGTGGCGGCAAAGCTCAATGACCGTTTCGACAAGCCCGACCAGTTCCCGCTCGTACTCGGTGTGATGGGTGGTGCCGTCGTGTTCACTGGCCAGTTGCTGCCGCAGCTGCGTTTTCCGCTAGAGTTCGATTACATCCACGTCAGCCGCTATGGCGATGATGACCAGGGTGGCCGCGTTGTGTGGAAAGTCATTCCGCGTCCGGATGTGGCTGGCCGTACCATCATCGTGCTTGACGATATCCTCGACGAAGGCGAGACCCTGGCCCATGTCAAACAACGCCTGATGGACATGGGCGCGAAGGAAGTCATCATCACCGTGTTTGCCGACAAGGCGATCAAGCGCAGCAAGCCGGTCAAGGCAGATATTATTGGCCTGTCGATTCCGGACAAATTCGTCGTCGGGATGGGGATGGACGTGTACGGTTACTGGCGTAACCTGCCGGGACTGTGGGCCATCCGCACGGAGGACCTGAAGCCGCGCGAATGAAGCGTGGGTTGGGAAGTTCTGTCATTGGGGCGGCATGGCCGCCCTTTTCCTTTTAGAGCTTCAGGCGCGCACGGGCGGCGTCGTATTCGCGTTTGAGGCGCGCTACCATCTCGGCCACGCTCGGTACATCGTCCATCATGCCCACACCCTGGCCTGCGCCCCAGATGTCGCGCCAGGCTTTGGCTCCGCCCGCAGAACCAAAGTTCATCTTGCTCTTGTCCGCCACGGGCAATGCGTCCGGATCCAGGCCCGCACTGACGATGGACTTTTTCAGGTAGTTGCCGTGCACGCCTGTAAACAGGTTGGTGTACACGATGTCGTTGGCGGCTGAGTCCACGATCGCTTTGCGGTATTCCTCGCTGACGTTCGATTCCTGCGTAGCCAGCCAGCGCGAACCGATGTAAGCAAAATCAGCACCCATGGCCTGGGCGGCCAGGATGCCGTCGCCGGTAGCGATCGAGCCGGACAAGGCCACGGGGCCCTGGAAAAATTTGCGCACTTCGCCCACCAGGGCAAATGGCGACAAGGCGCCAGCATGGCCGCCAGCACCGGCTGCCACCAGGATCAGGCCGTCGACGCCCGCTTCCAACGCCTTTTCTGCGTGGCGAATGGAGATCACATCGTGCAGCACAATGCCGCCATAGCTGTGGATAGCTTCGAGCATTTCTGGCGGCGGCGCGCGCAGCGAAGAGATGATGATGGGGACGCGGTGCTTGACGCACACTGCCACGTCCTGCGCCAGCCGGTCGTTCGACTGGTGCACAATCTGGTTGACGGCGATGGGGCCGATCTTGGTGGAAGGGTTGGTTTCCTGGAAGTCGGCCAGCTCACGCTGCATATCGGTCAACCAGGTGTCGAGCAGTTCGGCAGGACGGGCGTTCAAGGCGGGGAAGGAGCCGACGATGCCGGCCTTGCATTGGGCCGTCACCAGCGCTGGTCCACTGGCGATAAAAAGCGGCGATCCGATGACGGGAATAGACAGGTTCTGGAGGACAGCAGGCAGGGCCATGGGAAAACTCGCTCGCGACAATCGTGGAGTTTGGATTATAGGAGGAAAAAGCACGATCGTGCTGATTCTGGAATTAGGGTGAACCCTCTAATTCTTTACGAAACATCCACCAAGGCATCGCCTTCGAGGCGGGCCGCCCCGGCTTTGACCAGGGCGCTAGCAGCCCAGGCTGCCAATTGACGCACTTCCAGCTTCAGGAAGCGCTCGTTCGCCTTGGTGACGACGGGGATGGTGGCAAACAGCTGCTCCACCTCCTGCTGCGCGATCCGTCCCCGCTCGATCAACAAGAACTTGAGCAAGACTTTAACGGCGTTTTGCGCATTGCGCAGGGGGTCGGCTGACAGGTAGTCCAGGCGGCTGCGGGCGCGGCCCAGGGCAGCGCCGACGCCGGTGAAAGGCGCGCCATGGCCGGGGATGACCAGGCGGGCATCGAGCGATTCGATCAAGTCCAGCGTTGCAGCCACTTCGGCAAATCCGCTGTCTCCATCCAGTTCGGGGAACACGACGCCAAAGCCGTTTTCCCACAGGGCGTCGGCTGAGATTAGGATGCCTTCGCTGGCGCAGTAGAACAGCAATGAGTGCGGGTCGTGGCCAGGCGCGGCCATTGCCTGCCACCGCATGCCGCCCAATTCCAATACGTCGCCTGGCGCAACCAGGTCGTCGAAGGCAAAGCGCTCGCAGCGCTGGCCCGTCGCTTTGTAGCTCAAGGCCTCTTCGTCCCATGCCGCGACTTTTGCCGCTTCTGCGACTGGAATCGAGATGCGGCAACCATAGTGCGCATGCAGCAGTGCATTGCCGCCGCAGTGGTCCGAATGGAGATGCGTATTGATGATTCGATCGAGGCGGCGATCCTGCAACGCGTGGCGCACCAGCGCCAGCGTTTGCGGCCCGTGCTGCAGGTAGCCGCTGTCGATTAATGCGGTCCTGCCCTGGCCTGCTCCGGCGTCAGGGCCACTACCGATAAACAGGATATTGTTGGAAGAGAGCCAGCCGCGTTCCAGGATGCGCATGGATGCAGGCACTTGCATCGATGATGGCCCGGTCACCAACTACTTGAACTCCAGCTGGTTTTCGCGGCGTTTGATCTCCGCCCACACGGCACGCTTGAAGTCTTCGCTGGCGGTGCCCCACTGGACGATTTCATCGATGGTCCGCAGGCAGCCCTGGCACAGGCCGTTGGCGCCCATCTCGCAAATATCGATGCAAGGCGAAGGCACTGGGGATGGCAGCGGCTGATTCATTTGCCCACCTTGGTGCGCTTGGCGTCCATTTTGGCGTTAAAGCGTGCGGGATCGATCACGAAACGCTCATGGGTGCCGTCGCAGATTTTTTCCAGGTCATCCCAAGCTTCAACCTTGAAGCGCACGCGGCGCCCTTCCACCGCCAGCACTTCGCCCTTGATCGACAGGGTCATGCCCGGCGTGCTGGCAGCGATGTGTTCGAAGTTGACCATGACACCGACGCTTTGCTCGGCGGGCCAATCCATAAAGGGCATCATGCCGTGGATGCAGGACAGTTCCATCATGCCGACCATATAGCCGGTGGCCAGCACATCGGGCATATCGCGGCAAAACGGCGTGTCGTGGTACAGCTCGGGCACGGTAGCGCGGGCCGGAATGGTGTAGGACCACTCAAAGCGGTGGCCAGGTTGCAGGTCTGGACTCATGATGGGTGACATTATGCCGTGAATTGCCACCGCCTGCGCCGCAGCCGGATCAATGCCATAATGGCCGCTCCCGTTTTCTCGCCCAGCTTCATGCCTCAATCTACCTTCTTCTCCAGCGGTGCGCCGTGTTGACAGGTGTGCTGTGCGCGCTGGGCGCCGGCCTGATGTGGGGGCTCGTGTTTATCGCGCCGCTGCTGCTGTCGGACTATCCGGGCATTGTGCTGTCCATCGGCCGCTACCTGGCCTTCGGCCTCATCGCGCTGGTGCCGGCCTGGTTCGACCGCAAACGCATCGCCCAGCTGCGCCGCGCCGACTGGGTGCGCGCCGCCCAACTGGCCTTCGTGGGCAACCTGTTTTACTACGCGCTGCTGGCCAGTGCTATCCAGCTGGCCGATATCGCCCTGCCGACCATGTTGATCGGCACCCTGCCCGTCGCCATCGCCATTGGCGCCAACCTCGCGCCCGGCCACGCTTCCGAATCGATTGCGTGGCGCCGCCTGGCCCCGTCGCTGCTGATCATCCTTGCTGGACTGATGCTGGTCAATGCCAGCGAAATGGCTGCCATGCACATCACGCCGGGCCGCCATAGCCTGGGCGACTATATCCTCGGCTGCCTGCTGGCCATGGGCGGCGTGCTGGCCTGGACCTGGTACCCGATCATGAACTCGCGCTACCTGCGCGCCAACCCGCATATCGGTTCCACCACCTGGGCCACCGTGCAGGGGCTGGCCACGCTGCCGCTGGCCTTCATTGGTTTTGTTTGCTATGGCGTGTACGACGCTGTAACCCATGGCAGCTACGACTTCCCACTGGGACCGCGGCCCCAGCCCTTCGTCGGACTGATGCTGTTGATCGGCCTGACGGCGTCCTGGCTCGGCACCCTGTTGTGGAACCAGGCCAGCAAGCGCCTTCCTTCCGCCCTGGTCGGCCAGCTGATCGTGTTCGAGACGCTGTTCGCGTTGCTGTACGCCTTCATCCTGCGCCAGTCACTGCCGACAGCAGCGGTCGCGGGCGGGATCGTGCTGTTGTGCAGCGGCGTGTTGCTCGGCATGCGCGCCTTCCGCCATCAAATCGAATAGTTTCCTAATAGTATCGAATCCGCGCTTGACGTGGCCACCAGTTGGCCTAAACTACCATCCATGTAGATGGTGGATGGATGGCGAATCATGGATGCCAAGGTCAAAACAACGGAATCGGAAAAGATCACCATCAATCTGGGCTTAATTGACCTTGGGCAGATCGACTTACTGGTGGCCGAAGGCTTTTATTCAAACCGGACTGACCTGATCCGTACTGCCATCCGCAACCAGCTCGCCATGCATGCCGACGTGGTCAAACAAACGGTTGCGCGCAAGCGCCTGGTGCTCGGCCTCTACCATTTTTCGCGCGCAGACCTGGAGCGCGCTTTGGATGCGGGCGAACGCCTGCATATCCAGGTCCTTGGCCTGGCCAGCATCGCCAGCGACGTCAGCCCGGAACTGGCCTTGGCCACCATCGATTCGATCCTCGTGCTTGGATCACTCCAGGCCAGCAGTGCCGTCAAAACTGCACTGGCTGGCCGCATTCTCTGAAAGGAGAAGCCATGAAACAAATCAACGGAAGGTTGCTGGCGCAGATGCGCCAAATGACCGGCAAGCTGCTCAAAGGCCTGCGCAAACAAGCTGCTGCAACACCGATGGGGACACCGGCCGGAACTGGCGCAGCTACACCTGCTGCATTTGACTTTCCGCTACACGGCCCGGCCAGGCAGTTCGACCTGCCAAATGCGCGCGGCTTCACGATGCCGTCGTTCGACCTGCCCGGCATGCCGGCACGGCGCCCGCCGGCGCCAAGCCTGCCCGGCCGCTTCGTCGACGCCAGCTACAGCAACGCCGCGGGAACACGCCACTACAAGGTCTACATTCCCAGCAGTGTCGACCACCAGCGCGCCGCGCACCCCGTGCCCTTGCTGGTCATGCTGCACGGCTGCACCCAGGATCCGGACGACTTTGCCAACGGCACCCAGATGAACGCCATCGCCGAGGAAAGTGGCATCATCGTCGCCTACCCGGCCCAGTCGCAACAAGCCAACCATTCCCGATGTTGGAACTGGTTCAATGCGCGCGATCAGCAGCGTGACGCTGGCGAGCCCTCCATCATCGCCGGCATCACGCAGCAGGTGTGCCAGGACTTTGCCATCGATCGCAGCCAAATCTACGTCGCCGGACTGTCGGCCGGGGGCGCGATGGCCGCGATCATGGGCAAGCTGTATCCGGATTTGTATGCTGCAGTCGGCGTGCACTCTGGCTTGCCATTCGCCGCTGCACACGACCTGCCATCGGCATTGGCCGCCATGCAAGGCGGATCGGGCAAAGCGCAAGCGCCGGGGAGCGCCCTGCCGGTCATCGTTTTCCATGGCGACCGCGATCATACGGTCCACCCAGCCAATAGCGATGCCGTCATGGCGCAACGGGCAACACCATCACATGACGCCATCATCATCGAACCGGGCCGTGTACCAGACGGTCATGCCTATACCCGCACGGTGTATCGTCGCTACGATGGCGCGCCGAATGCGGAACAATGGATTATCCATGGTGCTGGCCATGCCTGGTCCGGCGGTAGCGCGCATGGCAGCTACACGGACGGCAAGGGCCCGGACGCCAGCCGCGAAATGCTAAGGTTCTTCCGCACCGCCCGCTAGTGCGCCATCCCAGATCGCCTGCGGTACTGCGGTGAGCTTGTCGGGATTGCGCAGCACGAAAACCGCAATGATGCGTCCATCCTCGATCACGAAAGACTGGGCGGACTCGATCTTGCCGGCGACATAGCGCAGCAAACCCGGTTCGCCATTGATGATCGCAGCCTTGTAAGCCACCTGGTGCGGGAATTGGTGTTCGAGCGACCAGAAAACGCCCGCAACGCGCCCGGCCCCCTGCAGGATGCGGGCAAAGGACTTGACCTTGCCCCCACCATCAGAAACCAGCTGCACCTGGTCAGACATCATGGCCTTCATGGCGGCACGATCGCCGGCAGTAGCGGCCTGCATGAAGCGGGCCAGCAAGTCACGGTGGGCGCCACGGGGTACATCAAAGCGTGGCTTTTGTTCCTGCACGCGCACTTGCGCGCGATGCACCATCTGGCGGCAGCTTGCTTCCGACTTATTGAGCATGGCGGCAATGTCCGCATAGTCTTCGTCAAAGACTTGGCGCATCAGGAAAGCGGCACGCTCCTCGGGCGACAGGCGTTCGAGCACCCACATGAGTGCCATCGACACGTCGCTGGCCAGTTCCGCCGCCGTTTCTGGCGTCGATTCGTCCAGCTCGACCAGCGGCTCAGGCAACCACCAGCCGAAATAGGTCTCACGCTCGGCTTTGCGAGTGCGCAGGCAGTCAATGGCCAGGCGCGTGCTCGCCGTGACCAGCCAGGCCTCCATCGACTGCACCTGCGAGCGCTCCGTGCCCTGCCAACGCAGCCAGGCTTCCTGCACGACGTCTTCGGCATCCGCGCGCGTGCCAAGCATCCGGTAGGCGATCGAAAACAGCTTCGGCCTCAGGGCTGAAAAGGCTTTTGCATCGGACTGGCTGGGGGGTTCCTTCATTCCAATATGCTCGCATGGTGACGATCTGGACGGGATGGCGCGATTCAATAGCCAGGCGGGGGAACTTCCGGCACCTGGTTGCGCAAACTGATGCTCATCATATTCCAAGCTCGAATGGTTGCAACTGCATAGGTCAGCTCGGCAATTTCCGTCTGGTTGAAATGCTGCTCCAGCTCGGCAAAGGCGGCATCGGTATCGTCGCGCTGCGGCAGTGCATTGACCGCTTCGGCCCATCCAAGGGCGGCCCGTTCGCGCGGGCTGAAAAACGGCGCCTCCCGCCATCCCGCAATGGCGTTCACATGGCGCGGATTGGCCTCCATCTTCATCAGGAAGCGCCAATGCATGTCTATGCAGACGCCACAGCCGTTGATCTGCGATACACGCAAGAACACCGTTTCGACCAGGCGTTCACCGAGTGAACTCTGTTTGACCGAATTGGACAGGTCGATCATCGCCTTGAGGTTGGCCGGCGCGAGGGTATAAAAAGGAAGTCGTGCAGTCTGGGACATGGTGTGCCTCTTAAGTCAGGGGCAGGCATCCAATATGCCTGCCATCCCCCTTAAGACGGGCCAGCCACGGCGTTTGTGACAGAAGTGATCAAAAAAGCCGAAAAACCTCAGATTTCGCCGTCGCGCTTGACCTTGCTGGAGCGCTCAAACACCAGCTTCATGGCCAGCACGCTGCCGGCCAGCGCCAGGGTCAGGCTGTTTGCCAGGATCAGGGGCCAGCTCGAAAGCAGGACGCCATACCAGAGCCACAGGGCAATCCCCGTGACAAAAATCAGGTACATGCTCACTGAGATGCCGGGCGCGGCGCGCTGGCGCCATACCAGCAGTACTTGTGGAACAAAGGCGACAGTCGTACAGAAAGCGGCGATGAAGCCCAGGTGTTCAGTCGTCAGCGTGAAGGGGAATGGCATGGCTGTTCGGTTCGGCGGGCGAGTTCTTCTTTGAGGCAGCGCGGGCACCAGCAACTGCTACCGCGGACTTGGGGTACTTCAATCAATGGGGGCAGCTCGGCGCACCAGCAAGGTTCCCCCGTCTGGTCGGCATTCGCACACACAAAGGGGGCGCCGCAACGGCTGCAGGCGCTCATGACGAGTCGCCGCCGTCCGGCGGGCCGGAGCGCATCGCACGGCGCAGCAGGTCCATCTGGCCATTAAAGCGGGTACAGGCGTCGCAAACCAGCAGGTGCAGGCGCATACGGGCGCGTTCGACCAGGGACAGGTCGCGGTCCATGCCCTCGGACACCAGGCGGTGCACTTCCTTGCAGGTCGGTTTCAGTCCCATGTCCTTATCCATCGTCGCGGTCCTGCCTCAAGCCGGCGCATTGCCGAACCAGTTCAGGTCCAGGCATTCACGCAGGCGTAACCTGGCCCGGTACAACAGCACCCAGGCATTGGCCGAAGTAATGGTCAGTTCCTTACAAATTTCCTCAGTCTCCAACTCGAGCCACTCACGCATCATGAAGACCCGGGCCGTTTTGGCGGGCAGTTTTTCCAGGCACACTTCGAGAATGCGGAAAAAGTCCTTCTGTTCAAGCGTTGCATCCGGATTGCCCCAGTCACGTGGCATATCGCGGGTATGGCCGTCCTCGATGAACAGGGCGTCGATGACATCGGCTTCGTCACGGTCCTCACCCGGATCAATGTGTTGTTCACGGGTGGCAGCGCGCAGGGCGTCGATGATCTTGAACTTCAGGATGCCCGTCACATAGGTGCGCAGGCTCGACTGGCCGGCAAAACGCTCCGGCTTTTCCAGCACGGCAATGAGCGCGTCCTGGACCGCGTCTTCCGCCAAGGCCTGATTACGTAGTTGCAATTGTGCAAAACGAACAAGCATGGGTCGCATGGCGTCCAGCTGGGCGTGCAAGTCGGGAATCGCGGTCACGGTCATTGTTATCAAGGCAGAGAGGTCGCCAGCGTAAAGGATCGGGACTCAATTTACAACCAGATCGCCTTATAATTCGTACTAGGCCTTACATTGCCTGTAAAATCGCACCCATTTTCTTACCCCGGAACCACCATGACGACGCTGACCCCTGTGAGCCTTGACCAGAACGATGACTTGACCAAGGTCGCCCCGCAGATCAAGGCGCAGATCCTGGCCGAAGCATTGCCATATATCCGCAATTTCCATGGCAAGACCATCGTCATCAAATACGGCGGCAATGCCATGACGGAAGAGCGCCTCAAGCACGGCTTTGCGCGTGACGTCATCCTGCTCAAGCTGGTGGGCATGAACCCGGTGGTGGTGCACGGCGGCGGTCCCCAGATCGATAATGCCCTGAAGAAAATCGGCAAACAGGGCACCTTCGTCCAAGGCATGCGCATTACCGACGAAGAAACCATGGAAGTGGTGGAGTGGGTGCTGGGCGGTGAAGTGCAGCAGGACATCGTCATGCTGATCAACCACTACGGCGGCCAGGCCGTGGGCCTGACGGGCAAGGACGGCGGCCTGATCCGCGCACGCAAGATGGCCATGCCGGACAAAGAGAACCCGGGCGCCTTCCTCGACATCGGTTTTGTCGGTGAAATCGACGCCATCAACCCGGCCGTCGTCAAAGCCCTGCAAGACGACGCCTTTATCCCGATTATTTCGCCGATCGGCTTTGGCCAGGATGGCCAGGCCTACAACATCAATGCCGACGTGGTCGCCGGCAAAATTGCCGAAATCCTCAAAGCGGAAAAATTGATCATGATGACCAATATTTCCGGTGTGCAGGACAAGGACGGCAACCTGGTGACGGACCTGTCGGCCCGTGAAATTGACGAAATGTTTGCTGACGGCACCATTTCGGGCGGAATGTTGCCAAAAATCTCTTCGGCACTCGATGCCGCCAAGTCCGGCGTCAACACGGTCCATATTATCGACGGCCGCATTGAGCACTCCCTGCTGCTCGAAGTCTTGACGGAGCAGGCATTTGGGACTATGATCCGGTCTCACTAAAAATTCAGGACGGCGTCTGCATCCTGTTTTGCCGCCCTTGTAGCTCAGTGGTAGAGCACTCCCTTGGTAAGGGAGAGGCCACGTGTTCAATCCACGTCAAGGGCACCATTTCCCCTCACACCACCCCGCCTGCCTTCGACCTGTGCAATAAATTCAGGAAAAAGCGCGTTATTGGCACCAGCCAACCATTGGCACGCACGTAAATCAAACTGTTTTGTTGCGCCACCACGCTCGGATGGTGGCTGCCGCGCACGAATTCGCGCACGTCGCCAACGCCAATATGCTGGCCATTGGCCGCATGCAACTTGCCTTGCAAGCAATACGACGCTTCGTCAAACCAATGCCGGTGCCCGTCCAGAATGGCACCCGGTTCCATGCGCAAAAGAAAACCCCATACTTTGCCTGACCCGGTCACATCCTGGCGCTCAATGCCCGCCGCAAACGGTCGCCAGGCGGAAACGGCCTGGCTGACCACCATCGCAGCCTGGGCTTCGCGTTCCAGCTGGACGCGGCTTTTCAGGCGTACCAGGATGGCCTCCGGCCTGGGTGGCGGCAGCGCCTTCAGGGCGGTGAATAAAGTGTCGTTTTCCATATTGAATTCCTTGAAAATGCGGGGTTCAGGCAGCATCGATGCCTGAGCCAAACTTGACCTGCAAGCTCTGCAGGGTCCGACGCAGGCAGCTCTTGACCGTCCCCAAGGGCAGCTGGAGGTGCTCAGCAATATCGGCATGACTCAAATCGCGAAAAAAGGCCAGGGCTAGCATTTGCCGCTCGCGCGGCGCCAAGGTGGCCAGGATGGCATGGGCCTGGCTGCCCCGCTCTGTCGCCGCCAGCAAATCGAGTGGATCGGCGGCGTCATCGACGCGCTCGTCATGGTCGCCCATCGCCTGCACAGAATCCTGTGCACGCAGGGCGTCGAGCGCCCGGCTGCGGCAGATCATCAAGAGCCAGGTCAGCGCGTTGCCACGCCCGGCGTCAAAGCTGGCCGCTGTACGCCAGGCTTGCCAATAGACTTCCGCCATGACGTCTTGCGCCAGGCCAGAATTGCCGGTGATGCGCAGGGCGAGCCCGTAGACGCGCCCTGAAGTGAGGCGGTACAGCTGTTCCAGTCCGCCTTCGTCATGGCGCACCATGGCACTGATGGCAAGTCCTAGTTCAGGCAGCACATCCGGATTCACAGTCTTTCCCTTCGAAACAGGACCATGGCCATGGTCACAGACGTCCATACCCCTCCATTGTTGATGATGTACCCGGGTAATACGCGGGGCAAGGGAAATTGGATTCACTTTGGAACAAAAAAGTTTTTCGCACGATGAATGCATCCAATTTCACCTGGCCTGCGTAAACCGAGCTCAACACGAAAAAGGAGAGAAGGATGCGCACTTTCATATTGGCCCTGCTGCTGGCCCAGGCCCTGCCAGCGCTGGCCATCGATGGCCCCGATAGCGGAAAACTGCTGGCGACGGGCGGCGTCAGCCAGGTCGAGGGAGCTGGCGGCGGCGGCTTGACCCCATGGGCCTTGATCACGAGCTATGGCACGCGCGACAGCTGGGGCGCCAACGCCCACAGCACGACCGTGCACACGGCCGACTACGCGCTTCAGAGCTGGGGGCTTGCCGCCGGCATTGGCGATGCCTTCGAAGTCTCACTGGCCCAGCAGCGCTTTACCGGCAGCAAGGCGCCGCTCAATGCGCTGGTGCTGCAGCAAGATATTGTTGGCTTCAAATGGCGCGTCAGCGGCGACGCCGTCTACGACCAGACCAACTGGGAACCGCAAGTGGCGGTCGGTCTCCAGTACAAACGTAATGCCAGCGTGGGTGGCCTGGGCGCCCTGGGCATCACCCAGGTGACGCAGCTGGGGGCCAAACAGGATCATGGCACCGACTTGTATGTGTCCGCGACCAAAATCTTGCTTTCCCACAGTCTGCTGCTCAATGGCACTGCGCGCCTGACCAAGGCCAACCAGATGGGCTTGCTGGGCTTTGGCGGTGACCTGGGCAATCGCTACCAGCTGATGCCGGAACTTTCGGCCGCTTACCTGCTGAACCGGCACACGGCAATCGGGCTTGAGTATCGCCGCAAGCCCCACAACCTGGGTGTTGATCCGGAAGCGGCCGCCAAAGACGTGTTCCTGGCCTGGTTCCCCAACCGCAACCTGTCGCTGACCATGGCCTATGTCAACCTTGGCCCGATCACCGTATTCAACAACAAAGCACAGCGCGGCTGGTATGTCTCGCTGCAAGCCGGATTCTGAGGAGACCCCCCATGCGCCACCTGATCGCCATCCTGACCCTGTGCTGCGGCCTGACCCTTCCCGCCCAGGCCCAGCAAGACACCCAGCTTTACCACGACCTGGGCGAGCAAGCCGGCATTGGCAAGATCGTCGATGCCTTCGTGCCCCTGATCCTGGGCGACCAGCGCCTCGGCAGCCATTTCGCGCACGCCGACAAGGCGCGCCTGGCCACCCAGCTCAAAAGCCAGTTCTGTGTGCTCACCGGGGGCCCCTGCATTTATGAAGGCAAAGACATGGTCAGCGCCCATGAAGGCATGCACATCCGCCTGGCCGAATTCAATTTCCTGGCTGAAGACCTGCAGATCGCCATGGAGCAGGCCGGCGTCGCTTCGGATACCGCATTGCGCTTCATTGGCCGGCTGGCGCCCTTACAACGGGCGATTGTGCGTTAGCCCTGACTAGTACATCCGCTCGACCACCAGGCCACGCTGCTTGAGCAGGTGCGGGATGGACTGTTTGCCAACCAGGTGCAGCACGCCGACGGCAGCCACTGCGGTCGGCTCGCGCGACAGCAGTGCCGCCATCTTGCCGGCCAGCGCCACATTGCGTTCGTCGATCAGCACTTGTTGCAGGAATTTGCCGGAGACGGTGTCATCGTCCTCCGCCAGTTGCGCGATGGCGTCCAGGGCAGGCTGGTCGGCCAGGCGCCAGGCATCGACGATCTGGCGCACCTGGGCGCCCTGCTTGCCGTTTTCAATGCCTTCCATGGTCTCGTCCAGGAAGCGCCACTGTTCGGCCTCTGGCAGGCGGCCAAACAGCGCCAGCTGCTCGCCTGCCGACTCGAGTTCGACGATCTTGACCTTGTGCTGGCGGGCCAGCTGGGCCAGGTGCAGGTCCACGGCCAGGTCGGGCCGGTAACCGAGGTCGGTAAATTCGGCCAGCACCAGCACGGTCGACACCAGCCAGGGCTTGAGCGGCGCAATGGCGGCCATGGTCATATGGCGTTTGGCTAGCATGCCAGCCAGGCGTGCCTGCTGTGGCGGCGGCATATCCGCATAAGTGCGCTCGCCGGCCTGCAACATGCCATAGGCAGCCATGGCCTTCGACATGGCGGCAGGATCGGCCATCGGGTCAATTTCCAGCGCCAGCACCGAAGCCTTGGCGACAGCAGTGGCGATGCGAGGCTCCAGCGGATAAAACTCCGACAAGCCCACGTGCATGGTGCCAAACAGGTACAGCGTGTTTGGGCTGCCCTTGGCGGTCACCTTGAACAAAGCGCCTCGCTGTACCGCCTGTACAGGCGCCGTTTGCTGCCCCTGCTTTGCCCGCTCCTGCTGGTCCTGCCCTGCCTCGGCCCAGGCTGGCCGGCCCAGGAAGCAGAACAAACTGATGAACATCACTATAATCTGGCCTTGCATTCGAATTCACTCCCAAAGTCCTGTGCCCAATATTAACCCGCCTCCCCTGCTCTGGTTGTTCGATCTGGACAATACCCTGCACAATGCCTCGCACGCGATCTTCCCAGCGATCAGTGCGAACATGAATGCGGTGATCGCGCGCGCCCTGGGCGACGGCACCACACCAGCCAGCAAGGCCGAAGTGGATGCGGCCCGCGTGGGCTACTGGAAGCGCTATGGCGTCACCATGGTGGGCATGGTCAAACACCACAATGTCAGGGCCGACGACTTCCTGCGCGAGACACATACCTTGGATAACCTCCCCGGCATGATCCGCTTCGAGCGCGGCCTCTCGCGCATGCTGCGCCAGCTCCCTGGCCGCAAGGTCCTGCTGACCAATGCGCCAAACCGCTATTCGCGCGACGTGATGCGCCACATGGGTGTGGCCCGCCATTTCAGCCACCACCTGGCCCTTGAGGACATGCGCGTGCACGGCGAGCTGCGGCCCAAGCCGTCCAAGCTGATGCTGCAACGCCTGCTGCGCCGCCATGGCGTACCGGCCCACCGCGCGGTGCTGGTAGAGGACACCCTGGCCAACCTGCGTTCTGCCAAGTCCTTGGGCATCCGCACGGCCTGGGTCACGGGCTACCTGCGCATTCCCGATCCGATCGTGGGCAGCGGTAAAGTGCACAAGACGCTAAATCGCCCCACTTATGTCGATGTCAAAGTAAAATCTGTCCGTCAGCTGCGCAAACGCGTGCACCACCTGCGTGCTGGCTAATCCAACGTCTTTACAACGAGTTCATATGGCAGTCACCAAGCCGGGCCAGCGCAAGCTGCAAATCCTTCAGGCCCTGGCCACGATGCTAGAGCAGCCCAAGGGCGCCAATATCACCACCGCCAAGCTGGCCGCCAGCCTGGAGGTGTCGGAGGCTGCCCTGTACCGCCATTTCGCCAGCAAGGCGCAAATGTTCGAGGGCCTGATCGAGTTCATCGAGTCGTCCATTTTCAGCCTGATCAACCAGATCACTGAAAAGGAGGCCAATGGCATTGTGCAGGCCCACGCCATCTTGCAGGTCCTGCTCAGTTTTTCGGCCAGCAACCCCGGCATGACGCGCGTGCTGATCGGCGACGCCCTGGTGGGCGAAGACGAGCGCCTGCAGAACCGCATGAATCAGTTCATCGACAAGGTAGAACTGGCGTGCAAACAGTCGCTGCGCTTGGCCGCCACCCAGGGCCATGGCAAGGAGGCCGACGTTGCCGCCCGTGCCAGCATGCTGGTCAGCTACGTGATGGGCCGCTGGCACCGCTATGCCAAGAGCGGCTTCCGCCACAATCCGGTCGAAGGCAGCATTCCCCAGCTCGGGGTGTTGCTGGCCTGAGGCGCCCTGCCACCCCGCCTGCCTGTTCGTCCGCAGCTCATGTCCCCTTCTACCTGTTTCGCCCTGCTGGACGATGCCAGCGCCCCGCAAGCGGGCGCGCGCTCGCGCCTGTATACGGGGCATGCCGGTACCCTGCAATGCGACGAAGTGAATGCATGGCCGCTGCTGCTCGATGAACTGCAGCAGGCGCTGGCCCGCGGCCTGTATGCTGTCCCGCTGTTTACCTATGAACTGGGCGGGCAACTCATTGGCGTCCCGACCAGGCAGCTCGACGGGCCGCT
>JACXTT010003047.1_pt1 | contig 26226 bp, 27 predicted proteins | sample 9270951 | NCBI WGS metagenome assembly JACXTT01 (sample SAMN15532306, study PRJNA645909) | rock metagenome | isolation source: weathered quartz diorite | place: Puerto Rico | collected 2017-06-21
CAGCTCGGCGCGATAGGCGCCCCAGTGGACGGGCGGCGCGGGCGGCGCGGTGCGGGCCAGCTCCGCCATCAGCCCGGCGAAGCGCTCGCGCGAGGCGCGGCACTCGGCGCACGCGGCCAGGTGCGCGTCCACGCGGCCCCGCTCCGCGGCCTCGAGCTCCCCGCGGACGTGATCGATCAACAGCTCGTCCACGTGTACGTTCTTCATGCCTCGTCTCCCAGACGCCGCCTGAGCGTGGAGAGCGCGCGGTGCAGGTGAACCCGCACGGTGGCCTCCGACAGGTTCAGGACCGCCGCGATCTCCTTCGTCGCGAGCCCCTCACGGCACTGCAGCGTCACCGCGGCCCGCTGCTGCGGCGACAGCTCCTCCACGAGCGCCCACACCCGGCTCATGCGCTGCTCCGCGTGAAGCCCCTCCACCGGATCGGTGAAAGGCGCGGCCGCCTGCTCCACCGGGTCGGGCTCGTCGGGGCCTTCGTCGCGCCGATCTCGCCAGCCCACCAGCCGCCGCCAGCCCCGCCGCCGGCGCTGCTGGTCGAGGCAGCAGTTGACGAGGATCCGGTAGAACCAGGTCGAGAATTTCGACTGCCCGGCGAAGGAGGCGGCGGACTCGTGCAGGCGGATGAACGCGTCCTGGGAGCAGTCCTTGGCTTCCTCTCGATCGCGCAGCACGGACCACGCGATCCGGTACGCCCGCTCCTGGTACCGCTCGACCAGGAGGTCGAAGGCCCCCGGTTTCCGCTCGGCCACCTCGCGGCACAGCTGTTCATCGCTCGACTCCACGGGCGCCTCTCGCCCCGATCTTCCCACACGCGCGTACGGGACACCAAGTCTCCGACTCCCGATCGTCACTCGACCGCTCGGCGTCCGGGAGCGGCTTCCGCCGGTCCCGAACGCGGTGGTCTCGCACGCTCCCGCCTACTGACCGCGCCGCGCCGCGACGTCCCGGTGGAGGTCGTGACGGTCCTGCCGCAGATCCCGCACGTCCTGCCGCCGGTCCTTCAGATCGCCGCGCAGGTCACGGCGGTCGCCCCGCAACTCCTGCCGCGCGTTCTTCACGGCCTGCTGGTCACCGGACTTGTAGGCCTCACGCAGGTCGCGGCGGTCGCCCCGCAGCTCCTGCCGGTCGCCGTGGATCTCCCGCGTGTCGCCCCGGATCTCACGCCGGTCCCCGCGGATCTCGCGGTTGCCCTGGCGGATCTCCCGGCGATCCTGCCGCAGGTCCTGGACGTCGTTTCTGATCTCCTGCGCCCGGGCGCCGGTCGAGAGCAGCCCGACCGTCACACCGGCCGCCGCCACCGCCAGCGTCCGCACCATCCAACGAGAGCGTCTGCTCATCAGTATCCTCCTGGATTTGCAGGGATTTGAGAATCGAGCCCCGGGGTGCTGCCGATCACCTGGTACGACGGGAGGGTCAGGCCGCGCGTTTACAGGGGCGCCCCGCCCATTCTTCTTGGTGTTCCACGGGGGTCCTCTCTAGGCTTTCCGTCATGGGGTTCGGGCTGGGAGTGCTGGCGCTGCTGCTGATCGCGACGGTGCCGGCCCTCATCCTGGCCGGCGGCACGAGCCTGCGCGGGCTCGGATGGGTCATCGTGCTGATCGTGGTGGTGGTGCTGCTGATCGATCTCACCGACCGGATCACGGAGTGGGTCCAGCGGCGGCGCTGGGGGCGGCGCCGCTAGACGGACGCCCCGCTCAGCGCTCGGACGGCGCGACCTGAGAGCCGCCGACGCGCGCGGCGTCGGCGAGGCTCACGTGCTCCAGGAGCAGCCAGAGCAGCCCGATCGCGGTGACCGGGATGAACTGCGAGGCGTGGATGAGGAGCGAGAAGGACAGCGCCTCGGCCCGGGGCACCGCGAAGAGGGCCAGCGCGAGCACCGTCGCCGCCTGAACCACGCCCACGAAGCCCGGGCTCGACGGCAGGCTCACGCCCAGCCCCAGGAACGCGAGCACGGTCCACGCGGCGGCCAGCGGCAGGTCGAGGTGGGCGGCGTGGAGCGCGGTCCAGATCGACAGGGCGAAGAAGAGCCAGATCACGACCGAGCAGAGCGTGATCGGCACCACGTGCTGCGCCGATCGCACGCCCCGTAGCCCTTCCGTCATCGTGCCGAGAAAGTCCAGCAGCCGGCGCTCGAGCCAGCCGAACCGGTGGAAGAGCGCCTCGATGAGCGCCCGGCAGAGGCCCGGGCCGGTGGCGATTACCGCCAGCAGCACGATGCCGATCAGGTCGATCGCGAGGAACACGAAGATGGACCAGCGCATCTCGGGCCCGAGCGGCACGACCAGCAGCAGGGCCGCGACGATCAGCCCCACCGCGAGCCCGTCGAGCACGCGCTCCACCACCACCGTGGCGAACGTCGTCCAGAACCGCTGGCCGCGGCGGGAGGCCACGTAGATCCGCACCAGCTCGCCGGCCCGCAGCGGCAGCAGGTTGTTGCCCATGTAGCCGATGATCAGCGCGCGGAAGAGATGGGTCGGGCGGGTGCCGGGCGGGAACAGGTAGTACCAGCGCCAGGCCCGCATCCACATGGACAGGAAGTTGAGGGCCACGCTGAGCGCGAGGAAGGTCCACAGGGTCTCACGGAGCCGGCCCGCGACGATGCGCAGGTCGACGTCCCAGAAGAAGTACACGAGGAGCCCGGCGCTCACCAGCAGGCCGAGGATGATCTTCCCCAGCCGTCGGGACGACGGCATGCGCGGCCGGCTCAGCGCCCGGGCCGGGTGAGCGCAGCGGGGAAGCGCTCGATGAAGCCGGAGCCCGCGACGGTCATGCCTCGACCCGGATCATGGTGGTGCGCGCGGCCACCACCGGCAGCTTGTCGATGGCCGCGAGCGCGGCTCGCATGTCCCGCTCCCGTGCCTCGTGGGTCATCATGACCACCGGCACCGCCTCGCCGCGGGCCCGGCCCTTCTGGAGCACCGAGACCAGGGAGATGTCGTGGCGGCCCAGGAGGCCCGCCACCTGGGCGAGCACGCCCGGCCGGTCCATCATCATCACGCGCAGGTAGTAGGCGGAGCGGATCTCGTCCACCGGGCGGAGCGGCAGGGGTTGGCGCCCGATCGAGGGCAGGTCCGTGTCCATCGCCGGGATGCCGTGGGCCACGCGGCGGGCGATCTCGAGCGTGTCCGACCACACGGCGGAGGCGGTGGGGAGCTGACCGGCGCCGCGGCCGTAGAACATGAGGTTGCCCACGTTGTCGCCGGTGATGAACACCGCGTTGAACACCCCGGAGACGGCGGCCATCGGCGAGGCTGCCGGAATCATCGTGGGGTGCACGCGCACTTCCAGGGCGCCCTCGGAGGCTTTGGCGATCGCGAGCAGCTTGATGCGGTAGCCGAGCTCGGTGGCGTTGACCACGTCCTGCTGGGTGACCGCGGTGATGCCCTCGGTGTAGATGTCCTTGAGATCCACCGCGGTGCGGAACGCGAGGGTGGCCAGGATCTGGAGCTTGTGGGCGGAATCGAGGCCCTCGATGTCCAGGGTGGGATCGGCCTCCGCGTAGCCGTGGGCCTGCGCCTCCTTCAGCACCTCGCCGAAGTCGCGCCCCTCGTCTGTCATCTTGGACAGGATGTAGTTGCAGGTCCCGTTGACGATGCCGAAGGCGGAGAGGATGCGGTTGGCGGGCAGGCCCTCCTTCACCGCGCGGATGAGCGGGATGCCGCCCGCGACCGCCGCCTCGAATCCGAGCATCACGCGGTTGCGGCGAGCTTCCTCGAACAGCTCGGGCCCGTGGTGGGCCAGGAGGGCCTTGTTGGCGGTCACCACGTGCTTGCCCGCCTGCAGCGCCTTGAGGATGAAGGTGCGGGCGGGCTCGAGGCCGCCGATCAGCTCGATCACGATCTGGACCGCCGGGTCGTCGATCGCCTGGTTGGCGTCGCCCACCAGGGGCAGGCGCGCGAGGTCGATGCCGTCACGCGGCCGCGTCAGGTCCGCGTCGGCCACCCGCGCGAGCGCGAGCCGGCAGCCGGCCCGCTCGGCCATCTCGGCGCCGTGGCTCTGGAGCACCTTGACCACGCCGCAGCCGACCGTGCCCAGGCCCAGGAGGGCGATCTTGATCTCGTTCATCGATTGAAGGCCGTCGTCGCGGCGCGCGAGCGGCCCCGGAGCTGTCCCGGGCGCACTACCGCGCGGTCAGGGTCTTGAGACCGCGGAGGGCCTGCCGGATGCGCTGCTCGTTCTCGACGAGCGCGAAGCGGACGTGCCCGTCGCCGTACTCGCCGAAGCCGATCCCCGGAGAGACCGCCACCTTGCATTCCTGGATGAGCAGCTTGGAGAACTCCAGCGAGCCCATGCTGCGGAACTCTTCCGGGATGGGCGCCCACACGAACATCGTGCCCTTGGGCTTGGGAACGCACCAGCCGATCTTGTTGAGGCCGTCGACCAGCACGTCGCGACGCTTCCGGTGCAGCTCGACGATGTCGCTGACGCAGCCCTGCTCACCCTCGAGCGCGATGATCGCCGCGATCTGGATGGGCTGGAAGGCGCCGTAGTCGAGGTAGGACTTGATGCGGGCGAGCGCGTGGACCATCCGGGGGTTGCCGCACACGAAGCCGACCCGCCAGCCGGGCATGTTGTAGGACTTCGACAGCGAGAAGATCTCGACGCCCACGTCCTTGGCGCCGGGGACCTCCAGGAACGAAGGGGCCTTGTAGCCGTCGAACGTGAAGTCGGCGTAGGCGAAGTCGTGCACCACCATCAGGTGGTGCTCCCGCGCGAAGTCCACCACCTTCACGAAGAAGTCCCGGTCCACGCAGGCCGTGGTCGGGTTGTGCGGGAACGACAGGATCAGGAGCTTGGCCTTGGGCCAGGCCAGCCTGGCCGTCTCCTGCAGCCGCGCGAAGAAGTCGTCGCCCGGAACGAGCGGAACCGAGCGCAGGTCACCGTCGGCGATGACCACCGAGTACGAATGGATCGGGTAGGTCGGGTTCGGGACCAGCGCCCCGTCGCCCGGCTGTAGCACCGCGAGGGCCAGGTGCGCCATGCCCTCCTTGGCCCCGATGGTGGCGATGGCCTCGGTCTCCGGATCCAGGTCCACTCCGTAGCGCGTGCGGTACCAGGTGGTGACCGCCTTCCGGAGGCGGGTGATGCCCTTGGACGCCGAGTAGCGGTGGTTGCGCGGATTACGGGCCGCTTCCACCAGTTTGTCGACGATGTGCTTCGGCGTCTCCTGGTCGGGGTTGCCCATGCCCAGGTCGATGACGTCCTCGCCGCGGGCGCGGGCCTTGGACTTCAGATCGTTGACGATCGAGAAGACGTACGGCGGAAGACGCTTGATCCGGTAGAACTCGTCCATGGCCTTCTCCAGGGAGTTCGATCATACTGTGCGGGTCTCCGGAGTGTCAACAAGCCCTCTGTGGCGCGGAGATAGCGAGCACACCCCCCATTCGGTGGTTCGGGGGTTGACACCCTCCGAAACGGCGTGCTAGAAGTGCCATACCGGGCGAAACCCTAACCAGCACCCACCCTTCCGATGCGTTCCTGTAGTCGGTTGCGCTCAATGCCCCGAAGGGGCCGCCAGGACCCGGTAGGACGGCAGTCCAGAGCAACAAGGGGACGAGTCTTATGTTCAGGCGAGGGGGGAAAGAGCCAGGACGGGGAGAGTTGACGGCCTTCATCGATGAAGGATCCGAGATCGAGGGTCGATACACCTTCCGCGGCACCGTGATGCTCAACGGCACGTTCAAGGGCGAGATCAGCTCCAACGACACCCTGATCATCGGGGAGCGGGCGACCGTCCAGGCCGACATCCGGGCCGGGCGCCTCGTGGTGAGCGGGGCGGTGACGGGGAACCTCCAGGCGACCGAGCGGATCGAGCTGAAGCGCACCGCCCGCGTCTCCGGCGACGTGCAGGCGCCCGTGGTTGTGGTGGAGGAAGGCGTGCTGTTCGACGGCCACTGTCGCATGGCCAAGCCGACCGCCCGAGCGGACGCCACGGCCTCGCGGGATCTGGCGGTCGTGCCGCTCAAGCGCTGACCGGAGATCATGCCGAGAGCGAAGCAGTTCAACCTGCTGATGGTCCGGGACGACGGCAGCCGCGTCCTGCGGCTCTCGGTGTCCGGCTGGGCGGTGGCGGCCGTGATGGGCGGGCTCGCGGTCACCGTCCTCGGCCTCGCGTTCATCTATCCGGACTACGTCTCGCTCCGTCACCAGCGCTCCACGTTCGCGGCCCTCAGCGCCCGGCTCCAGACGCAGCAGGGGCTGCTCGACGCCTCGCAGTCGCGCATGCGCGAGATCCGCAGCGAGATCGACAGCTGGCGCGACCTGCACGCCAAGATCTGGGAGCCCTTCGGGCCCGAGGCGGCCGCCGCGCGGCGGGGCACCGGGGTCGGCGGCGGCACCGGCGCGGGCGCGTCCACCACCGACGGCAACCGCTCCCCGGTCAAGGAAGAGATGGATCGCCTGCTCGGCATCGTCCGGGACGAGGGCGAGTCCATCCGATCGCTCGAGCGCTTCCTGGGCCGGGCCAGCCGCGTGCTCGCGTCGCTGCCGTCGCGCTGGCCGGTGCGCGGGCCCGTGAACAGCGACTTCGGGGAGCGGCGCTCGCCCTGGGCGCCCAACTCGGAGTTTCACAGCGGCATCGACATCGGCGCGGCGATCGGTACGCCGGTGAAGGCGCCCGCGCCCGGGGTCGTGGTCTTCGCCGGCCAGCACCCCGAGTACGGCGTCACCCTCATCATCGAGCACGGCAACGACACCAAGTCGCTCTACGGCCACCTCTCGAAGGTGAACGTGGCTATGGACCAGCAGATCAAGCGGGGCGACACGGTCGCGTTCACCGGCAACACGGGCCGTTCCTCCGGCCCGCACTTGCACTACGAGATCCAGGTCAAGGGGCAACCGGTGAACCCCCACAGCTACATCTGGGAGGACCCGGGTCCCGCCGTCGCCAAGTCCGCCTCGCGCTGAAGGCGGCCGCCCGCGGGCCGTCAGTCGCCGCGGTGCTTCCTCAAGAACCCCAGGCAGACCTCCGTGAACCGTTCCGCCTGCTCGATGAAGTGCAGGTGCCCCGCGTCCTCGAGGGTGACCAGCTCCGAGCCGGGGATGCGCGCGTGCAGGTCGCGCGACGAGGGGGGCGGGACCAGGATGTCCTCGATCCCGGTGGTGATGAGGGTCGGCATCCGGATGTCGCCCAGCCGCGCGACCGTATCGTGGCCGCGAATGGCGTCCGCCTGGCGCGAGAGACCCTCGAGCCCGATCGGGTACGGATAGCTGAGCGCCCGATCGATCCAGAACCGGACGAAGTCCGGCCGCTCGGCCATCGTCTTTCGGCAGAGGATCCAGGGCATGATCGCGCGCACGTTCTCCTCGCGGTCCCCGCGCGCCTTGACCGCGAGCAGCGTGTCGATCAGGAATCGGCCGTAGGCGTCGATGGCGGCGGCGGTGCAGTGCAGCTGCAGGGTGCGCACCCGCGGTGGATGGCGCAGCGCCAGCTCCTGGGCGATCATGCCGCCCATCGAGGCGCCGCAGACGTGGGCCCGCGCGATGCCGAGCGCGTCCATCAGGCCCACCACGTCCGCGGCCATGCCGGGGATCGTGTAGGGGCCCTCGGGCACCGCGCTCTGCCCCGCGCCCCGGTTGTCGAGCGCGATCACCCGGTGCTCGGCCGCGAAGGCGGGAGCCTGGAGCGCCCACGCGGTGTGATCGCCGCCCCAGCCCATGATCAGCACGAGCGGGGGCGCGTCGGGCGCGCCGGTCTCCTCGTAGAAGAGCCGGACCCCGTCGACCGTGACGGTGGACACGGGACTCAGGAGGCGACGGCGGCCAGCAGCTCGCCGATCTCGGCGTGGGCCGCCGCGTCGAGCGCGGGCGCGGGGGGCCGCACGAGGGCGGAGGCGATCCAGCCGCGGCGGCGCAGGATTTCCTTGCGGATGCCGACGGCGGTGCCCGGGGTGGCACCCGGCTGGGTCTCGTAGCGGATCAAGGGGAGCCAGTGGTAGAAGAGCGCGCGCGCCTCGTCGCGCCGGCCCGCCATGAAGTGCTCGCGGATGGCGCGCAGGGCCTCGGGGTAAGGGAAGCCGGTAATCGCGCCGTCCGCGCCCCGCGAGAGCTCCTCGAAGAAGTACACGCCGCCGAGGCCGCCGAAGATCGCCACGCGGCTCCCGAACAGCGCGCGCAGCCGCGTGATCTTCGGCAGGGTCGGCGGCTCCTCCAGCTTGACTGCCTCGATGCGCGCGATCTCGGCGCACACCTGGGCGATGAAGGGCGCCGGCATGTTGACCTGGGTGGTGACCGGCTCGTCCTGCAGGACAATCGGCAGCCCGGTGGCCGCGTCGACCGTGCGATAGTACTCGAGCACCGCGTCGAGGTTCTTGAGGCCGGCGGGCGGCGCCACCATGAGCGCGTCGGCCCCGTGCTCGCGCGCCACACGGGCGAAGGCGCTCGCCAGGTGGGTGCCCGAGGCCGAGACGCCCACCGCCACCGGCACGCGGCCACGCACCTCCTTGACTACGCTCTCCACCACGCGCCGGCGCTCCTCGTCGGTCAGGCGGTGGGCCTCGCCCGCGATGCCGAGGATGGTGAGGCCGGTGACCCCGGTGGCGAGCGCGGACTCGACGAGATGCGGGAGACCCGCGGTGTCGAGCGCGCCGTCCTCGCGGAACGGGGTGGCGAGGATGTGGAAGATACCGGACCAACCAATCAACGGTGACTTCCCTTCATATCCGCTCGCCTCGCCTTCGGCTGCGGCTCGCCAAACTCAGCCGGCGGCTACCGTGAGCGCCTAGGCCCGCACCTGGCAGGCGACCCAGTGGCCCGGGGAGATCTGCTTCAAGACCTGCTCGTTCTCCGAGCAGGACGGCACGCGGACGGGACACCGGGTGTGGAAGCGGCAGCCCGAGGGCGGCTTGATCGGGCTGGGCACGTCACCCTCCAGCAGGATGCGCTTGCGTTTGACCGCGGGGTCGGGGATCGGCACGGCCGAGAGCAGCGCTTCCGTGTAGGGATGCTTGGGATTGGTGTACAGCTCCTTGGCGGGAGCGATCTCCACGATCTTGCCGAGGTACATCACGGCCACGCGCGTGGAGATGTGCTCGACCACCGAGAGGTCGTGGGCGATGAACAGATAGGTCAGGTTGAACTGCTTCTGGAGGTCCTCGAGCAGGTTGATGACCTGGGCCTGGATGGACACGTCCAGCGCGGAGACCGGCTCGTCGGCCACGATCAGCTTGGGGCTCACCGCGAGGGCGCGGGCGATGCCGATGCGCTGGCGCTGACCGCCCGAGAACTCGTGAGGGTACCGCCGCAGGTGGTCGGCGCTGAGGCCCACCGTCTCCAGCAGGTGCACGACCCGCTCGTCGCGCTCGCGCTTGCCCTTGGCCAGCTTGTGGATCACGAGCGCCTCCCCGATGATCGAGCCCACCGTCATGCGCGGGTTCAGCGAGGCGTAGGGGTCCTGGAAGATGATCTGCATGTCGCGCCGGAGGTGACGGAGCGACCGCTTGTCGAGCGTGGTCACGTTCTTGTCGTCGAACCACACCTCGCCCGCGGTGGGCTCGATCAGGCGCAGGATGCACCGGCCGGTGGTGGACTTGCCGCAGCCCGACTCGCCCACGAGGCCGAGGGTCTCGCCCCGCATGAGGTCGAAGCTCACGTCGTCCACCGCGTGCACCCGCGCGACCTCACGGGAGAACAGGCCGCCGCGGATCGGGAAGTACTTCTTGAGGTTCTTGACGCGCAGGAGTGAGGTCTCAGCCATGGGCGGCCTCTCTAGTAGAGCCAGCAGGACACCTTGTGCCCCGGCTTGACTTCCTTGAGTACCGGATCCTTCTCGGTGCACACCGACTTCACGAACGGGCAGCGCGGGGCGAAGCGGCAGCCCGGCGTGATGTCGCCCCGGAGGGTCGGCACCGTGCCCGGAATGGTCTCGAGCCGCCGGCGCGCGGTGGCGGCCAGGTCGATGCGGGGAATGGAGCGCAGCAGGCCCTGGGTGTAGGGATGTAGCGGCTCCTTGAAGAGATCGGCCACCGGCGCTTCTTCCGCGACCTTGGCCGCGTACATCACGACCACCCGCTGCGCGGTCTCCGCGATGACGCCCATGTCGTGGGTGATCAGCATCACCGCCATGCGCAGCTTGGACTTCAGCTCGTTGAGCAGGTCGAGGATCTGGGCCTGGATGGTCACGTCCAGCGCGGTGGTGGGCTCGTCGGCGATCAATAGATTCGGGTTGCAGGACAGCGCCATCGCGATCATGATGCGCTGCCGCATGCCGCCCGAGAGCTGGTGCGGATATTCCTTCACGCGGCGCTCCGCGTTGGGGATGTGCACCAGCTTGAGCATGTCGACCGTCTTGGCCATCGCGTCGCGCCGGCCCAGCCCCTCGTGGAGGCGGATGGCCTCCGCGATCTGCTCGCCCACCGTGAACACCGGGTTGAGCGAGGTCATCGGCTCCTGGAAGATCATCGAGATCTCTTTGCCTCGGATCTTGCGCATCCGATTGGGAGCCAGGGTCACCAGGTTGGTGCCGCTGTAGCTGATCTCCCCCTCGACGATGCGGCCGGGGGGCTGCGGGATCAGCTTCATGATGCTGAGCGCGGTCACCGACTTGCCACAGCCCGACTCGCCCACGATGCCCAGCGTCTCGCCCTTCTCGATGTAGAGGTCGACTCCATCGACGGCCCGCACGACGCCCTCGTCGGTGAAGAAGTAGGTCTTGAGATTCTTGACGTCCAGCAGGCGCTCGGCCATAAGGTGCGGCCTCCTCTGGGGGTGCGGGCGGCTACCAGGCCGCCGTGATCTCGCGGAAGGCCTCGAGGGCCCGCTCGATGTCGTCGCGGTCGATGTCCTTGTGGGTGACGCAGCGGATCGTGCCGGGACCGGTCTGGTGGATCTTCACCTTCCGGGCCAGGCAGCCGGTGACCAGCTCGGCGGCGCCGCCGTCCTTGTCCACCCGGAAGATGACGATGTTGGTCTGCACGGTGGCCAGGTCCAGCTTGACGCGCGGCAGGCGGCTCACTTCTTCCGCGAGCCGTCGGCAGTTGACGTGATCCTCGGCCAGGCGGTCCACCATCTGATCGAGCGCGACGAGCCCGGCCGCCGCGAGCACGCCCACCTGGCGCATGCCACCGCCCAGCATCTTCCGCACCCGGCGCGCGCGCGCCACGAGCTCGCGCGAGCCGCACACGAGCGAGCCCACCGGCGCGCCCAGGCCCTTGGAGAGACAGAAGGTGAGGGAGTCGACCGGCCGGGCGAAGTCCGAGGCGGGGCGCTTCAGGGCCACCGCCGCATTGAAGAGGCGCGCGCCGTCGAGGTGCACCGCCACCCCCGCCGCGTGAGCCGCCGCCGCGACCGCCTCGATCTCCTCGGGCGTGCAGCAGGTCCCGCCGTGGCGGTTGTGGGTGTTCTCGAGACACACCAGCCCGGTCATCGGGATGTGGATGTTGTTGGGCCGGATGTGCTCGCGCACCTGCTCGGGGGTGAGGAACCCGCGCTGGGTCTTGACCGGCAGCGTCTGCACGCCGCCGAGCACCGCCGCGCCGGCGCCCTCGTAGTTGAACACGTGCGAGTCGGCGTCGAGCACGACTTCCTGCCCAGGGCGCGTCTGGGAGAGCACCGAGACCAGGTTCCCCTGGGTGCCCGAGGAGACGAAAAGAGCCGCCTCTTTGCCGGTACGGCGGGCGGCGGTCTCCTCGAGCCGGCGGACCGTCGGGTCCTCCTCCCACACGTCGTCGCCCACCTCGGCGCGGGCCATCGCCTCCCGCATGGCCTGGGTGGGAAGCGTCAGCGTGTCCGAGCGGAGATCGACGACGTCGTGCATGGGCTTACCTCGTGGCGGTCTGCAGGCGCTGGGCGGCGCGCTTGCCCCATTCCGTGTAAGGGTACTCGTCGGCCACCTGGCGGAACATGCGCTGCGAATCCTCGGGGCGGCCGTCGGTCGAGTACACCTCGGCGAGCCGGTACAAGGCCTCCGGGATCACGAGGGTCCGAGGGTATTCCTTGACGACCTTCTCGAGCCGCTGGCGCGCGGCGGCCGGGTTGCCCTGGTTGATGTAGTAGGCGGCGACCCACAGCTCCTTCTGGGCCAGCCGGCCACGACAGATGTCGATCTTGGCCAGCGCGTCGGCCGCGTAGCGGCTCTCCGGATACTCACGCACGAGCACCTTGAAGGCGCCCATCGCCTTGCGCGTGATCTCCTGGTCCTGCTCCACCGGCTTCATCTGGTCGTAGTAGCTCATCGCCAGCCGGAACTGCACCAGGTCCGCGATCTCGTGGCGCGGATAGAAGGCCATGAAGGCCTCGAACTCCTTGATGCCTTTGTCGAACTGGCCCTCCCGGTAGAAGGCCTCGCCGAGCAGGAAGCGCGCCCGCGGCGCGTAGCTCGACTGCGGATGGCGCTCCGCGACCTTCCGGAAGGCGGTGCGCGCCTCCTCGTAGCGGTTCTTGCTTAGCTGGTTCTCACCTTCGGCGTAGAGCTCGGAGGCCGGCGGCAGCGCCTGCGGTCGCTGGCGAAAGAAATCCACGATCGTCGTGCACCCGCTCTGTAGCAGGAGCAGACTCGCGAGAGTCGCGGAAAGCGCGAGGAATTTGAGACGCATCGGCCAAGGGGCGGCCATCGATTGGCCCCCAGTTGTAAGGGCGGAAGTCTTGAAAGTCAAGGACATTCCCCCCACCGTGGGGTGCCCGCCGAGGGGCTCTTCGGGCCATCCAATGCACCAGGCCGGTTCGGATCGGCCAGTGCCCGGTCGGTGCGCCCCATGGGAGTCAGCCGGCTGACGTGGCGCCTCCCCCCGCGAACCCGCCACGCTCACCACTGGATGAGGGCCTGGCCCGGCCGGCCCCTACCGGCACGGGCTCCGTCGCGTCCGACCGTTATACGACCGAGAATGCTCCTCAATCGGTGCGGTTGACGCGGTTCAAGAGCGCGTTTGACGGGAGCTTCGGGTCCAGGACCTTGGCCGCGCTCTCGGCACCCGCCACCGGCAGGGCCCTCGGGTCGAGGAGGCCGAGTTGGACGAGCACGGAGGCCTGGTCCCAGTAGATGTGCTCGTGGGCCAGCTTCCCCCCGTGGAAATGCACCACCACGACCAAGGGCACTTGCACTCGCTTGCCCGTGGGCGGGATGCCGGGCAGCATCCAATCCATCTCGGTCGTGTGGGTGAAGTGGAACACCATCTCGTCCACCAGCCGGTCGGTGCCGATCGTCCGGGACACGGGAGTGATCGAGGTGTCGGGGGGCATCCGCGGGATGAAGTGCCGGGAGTAGAACTCGCGGAGCTGGTCGTGACCGACACCGCCGGTCATGACCGGGACGTGGTTGACGTAGGCGTTCGGCACCATCGTGTCGAGGGTCGCGGCCGTATCGCGGGTCACGAACTCGTCGCGGACGTGCTCATCCCAGAGGTCGCTCAGGAATTGCTGGTCGGGTCCGAGGGCAAGGCTCGTCGTTTTCCGTTCATTCATCTCGAACACCCTTTCTCCGTCGTGGAATCGAATGCCGCGAGGTAGGCGGTCTCTCGTGTCGCGCTCCCGCATCGCCAGCCCCTGGACCACGGGCGCTCCTTTGCGGCGGCTCGCCGACGTGGTTAGGTGGCTCAGGAAGCTCCCGGCGCAGAGCGGGCGTCGACGTACAGGCTTGTTTTCCCGAAGCAAGCGTTGCGGCGATTCGCTCGTACGCGGCGAGCTGCTCGTACCGGTCGGCGGCCGCGAGCTCCGCATCGGTGACGTCGAATACGGTGCCACCCACACGACTGTCGCTTCTGCCGTTGAACGTGACGTTGGCATGTTGCGTCCTGCCGCTCGGAGCCGCCGATCGCGGGTCATCGATCCTCACCAACGACGACTCGAACCCGGGAAGCTCGTCCGGTTGCCCATGAAGCAGCCTTCCGAACGTGGACAGCTGGACGCTTTCTTCCTGGAGGGTGCCATAGGAAAAGACTAGGGGCATGGCGAAGAATGCCTCGTCCCAGTGTTACACAGACCTGGTCGATCCGGTCGCGACCCCGAAGCGCTGGGCCCGGCACCGACCGGGCGGACCGAGGGGGGCAACCCGAGGACCTGCGGCCGGGCACGCGGCCGTCCGAACCCGTGCCCGCTCATTCGGTGTGCGTTCCTCGCCAGCAGTGCTCAACGCGCAGCCATGAGGGGCTCGGGCCCGTAGCGGCCCAGCTCGGCGATCCGGGCGAAGGGAACCTCATTCCCCACTTCCGGGTGCTGGCCCGGATCTTGCGGAACGCCGCCGCATAGCGCGTCGACCATCGTCCGCTCGATGACGCGAGCGTGGGCATCGTCTGCCCGAACCCATCCCGACTGGAAAGGGACACCCTCGATGAGCGAGCGCGGCAGCACCTGGATCTCCGAGTGGAACCCCGAGGACGAGCAGTTCTGGGAGTCGAGGGGCAAGGTCGTCGCCCGCCGCAACTTGATCTGGTCCATCCTCGCCGAGCACCTCGGCTTCTCGATCTGGCTGATCTGGAGCATCGTGGCGACCAAGCTGCCGCAGGCCGGCTTTCGCTACACGACCGACCAGCTCTTCCAGCTCGTGGCGCTGCCCGGGCTGGTTGGCTCGTTGATGCGGTTTCCCTACACCTTCGCGGTGCCGAAGTTCGGCGGGCGCAACTGGACGATCGTGAGCGCGCTGCTGCTATTCATCCCCACCATCGCGCTCGCCTACTTCGTCACCCGCCCGGATACCCCGTTCTGGCTGATGCTGCTGGTGGCCGCCACCGCCGGCCTCGGCGGGGGCAACTTCGCCTCCAGCATGGCGAACATCTCCTTCTTCTATCCCGACCGGCAGAAGGGCTGGGCGCTCGGCCTGAACGCGGCGGGCGGGAACATCGGGGTCAGCACCGTCCAGCTCCTCGCCCCCATCCTCATCGGGACCGGATGGGTCAGCCTCTATCTGGCGCAGCCGCTGGGGTCGGCGGGCGTCTTTCTGCAGAACGCCGGCCTCATGTGGCTGCCGCCGATCGCGATCGCGGTGTTCGGCGCCCACCGCTACATGGACAACCTGACCTCGGCGCGCTCCACCCTCAAGGACCAGCTCATCATCACGGGCCGCAAGCACACCTGGGTGATGTCCTGGCTCTACATCGGCACCTTCGGCTCCTTCATCGGCTACTCGGCCGCCTTCCCCTTGCTGCTCAAGACCCAGTTCCCCGAGGTCACCGCGAACCTCGCCTTCCTGGGGCCGCTGGTCGGTTCCGTGGCGCGGCCGCTCGGTGGTCTGCTCGCCGACCGGATCGGGGGCGCCCGCGTGACGTTCTGGAACTTCGTGGCCATGGGCGCGGCGACCGCCGGGGTCATGTACTCGGGCGAGGCGAGGAGCTTCGCCGGGTTCCTCACGATGTTCCTGATCCTGTTCATCACGACCGGGGTCGGGAACGGCTCCACGTTTCGCATGATCCCGGCGATCTTTCGCCAGGAGAAGCTCCCGGTGGTGGAGGCGATGGGCGGCGCGGCCCAGGCGCTGGCCCTGAAGGCGGCGCGCATCGAGAGCGCCGCGGTGCTCGGATTCACGTCGGCGATCGGGGCCTGCGGCGGCTACCTCATCCCCCGCAGCTTCGGCGCGTCGATCAAGGCGACCGGGGGGCCTCACGCCGCGCTCGAGGTCTTCCTGATCTTCTACGTGACGTGCGTGACGCTCACCTGGTGGTACTACATGCGTAAGAGCTTCCTCGCGCGACGCGCTCCGAGCCTCGCCGAGGCGGGTGTGTGATGCTGGTCCAGTTCTACGTTGTGATCCCCCGCGCAAACGCCAGACGCGACCACGTCACACCCGCTCGACGATTCGCGGGCTGAGCCGATTCAGTGCGCACGTTCAACATAGACCGCAAGCCGGAGGCTTGCGCGAGCTGGATGGTCTCCGCCGCGGACACCTCGAACGTGCGCCGTCCGGGAGGGAATGGTCCGTGCCGCAGCGACATGATCAGGACCCCGCCACTTCGGATCAAGGAGGCGACCTGCGGCATCGCTCGTCGACGTTCCACCTCGTCCAGGTGCATCCACACCGCGGTGATCATGACGACGTCGAACGGCTGCCCTCGCTTGCGAGTCAACACGAGATCCGGAAGGCTGTCGTCGACCCATTCGATCAGCGCCGACGGATGCAGCGCCATCCCGGGGCGTCGAAGCTCGTCGGTGGGCTCGACCGCGAGAACCCGATGGCCGCGGGCGGCGAGGGCAGCCGCGTCGACTCCGGTTCCCGCCCCGATATCGAGCACGCGACACGGGGCGGTGGGTATCAAATGGAGAACCGCCTGGTGTTTCTCGGCGAACGGAATGCTCTCGTATCGCTCGACCAGCTTTTCGGCTTCTTCCGGGTAGCCTTGCGTGCCGCCGATCATGAGGCGGTCTTCGGCCAAACGACCCACTTGGTTCGATCTGGGCCGAGATATCGCGCCCACCACTCGCACCCCGAGCTGTCCTGAGCGTGAGCGTAGCCGTTGGCGAGGTGTAGCGCCCAACGCCGACCGTTTGAGAAGTCCACCGAAGCCAGAATCTCACCCTGACGCGCCTCCGCCCAGTAGACGCCGGGCGATAGCATCCCGACCTCCGGTTCGGCACTCAACAGGCGCCTGATGTACGTCTTCACCGCTTCCAGATCTCGCCATCGCCGAGCGTCGAACTGGTGGATGAGGATGCGATCGGCACCGGACAGCAGCATCGCGAGAGTCTTCTGCCCCGGCCGTCTCGAAACGCACGGCGCCGTCCCGAAGGGACGACCGAGGTCGATCCTCTCCGCGCGGCCGGGGCGTGGATCGCCGAGAATCTCGATGTCACGGGCGCGCAGACTGGTCGGCGAGTAGCCGACCGCCAGGTCGAACGCGAGGGCCATTCCCACCGCGAGCACGCCACGGCGCGCCGTCCGCTGCAGCGTGGTCACATCGCGACCGGTCGACCCCACGCGATACCGGCCTCAACCGGCAGTACGACAGTATTGTCGGGACAGTACCGACGAAGCAGAGCCTTGAGCTTGTCATCGAACTCCTGAGCGTGTCCGGGCTCGAGCCGTGCTCGAGAGAAGCCATTTCTGGAATGGAACGACTCGACGTAGTCATCGACCGACTGGCGGTACGGCACAGTTCCGGTTCGAGCTCGCCCGCTGACGGTCATGAGGCCTCTTGCCTCGAGCTCGGTCGTGGTGTCGTATGGCACATAGTCGCGGTTCGTACTGTACTTCCGGATCAGCAGCCGGAGAGCCGGCTCCCACGGCAGCGATTCGGCCAGAGTCCGGTCGACCAGGATCAACTGACCACCGGGAACCAGGCTCTCTGCGATGCGCGGTAGCAGGCGGTGCCAGTCCAGCCACTGGAAAGCCTCAGCGGCAACGATGGCGGAGTACCTCCGGTCGAAGGCATAGCGTTCTGCGGCGATGGCGAGCCACTCGACGTGGGCACCCGCCGCGCCGTCGCGACGTCGTCCTCGTTCGAGCATCGGACGTGATGGCTCGATCGCGATGAGGTGGTCGACCCGCGGCACGAGGCCCATCGTGAAGTCGCCGGTGCCGGCGCCGAGCTCGAGGACGACACGCGGGCGCGCTCCGAGAAGCGACTCGACGATCGCAAAAGCCTCGGCCGGATAGGGCGGGCGGTGTTGATACGCCGCCGCGATGTCCTCGTCCCCGAACTGGGCGGCGTACGCGGCCGAAAGATGCGGTGGCTTCGCTCCGAAGTCGCTGCTCCCGGTCGGTTCTAGGACGATTTTGGCCATCCTGCGAGCGTCACCTACCTCAGCCCTTGGGCCAGACGAAGGTGCCGTAACGATCGCGGTGAAAGGCCGCGATCGGTGAATGCGAGGCAGCGGTCCGCGTTTGCGCGCTGTCATGCGGCCTATCGGTTCTGGCCGTATCGCTCACGGGCCTTCTGTTCGGCCTCGGATGAACGGGGGTTGAGATGTCGGCGCCGTGAGAAGCCAAGGACATCAGCCTCCGTCCGCAAACCGCGCATGATGACCGACGCGCCGCGCCGTGCCGCGAAGTCTACGACCCGGCCGTCGAAGCCCTCGACCTCGACGTCTGGCATGTGATCCAGGGCCTCGCGGGCTAGGGTAATCCGATCGTTCAGACCCAGCCCTGGATTCTTGTGGCGTCCCATCGCCACGCCGACAATCGCCCGATCGAAGAGCCGCGCAGCTTGCCCCACCTGTCCGCACAACGCGCGGCATTGTCCGCACCCCAGGGCGGCGGGTGCGTGCCGAAGTCAGATTGAGCCGGGCCCACGCGGTTGACCTCAAGGGCGGCCTTCGAGCGCACGGCGGAGTTGGTCGATGTGGTTGTCATCGTGGGCGGCAAGGCTGGCGACCCAGTCGGCGAGGGTCAAGCGACCACGGCCGAGATGGACTCCTCCGCGCTCCCACTCCCCCCGCGACAGGGAGCGCAGCAGCGTCAACACCTCGGCCCGGCGCCGCCGAAACGCGGCGAGCGCCTCACGGGTGTCGTTGCGCAGGTATTGGCGTTCCTCAGCCCAGCGCGCCGGGTCGAGCGGGTGCCCAATGGGGCCGCCGATTCTCCAAGCCGCGAGCTGCTCAGGGCTCGCGCCCAACACGAGGATGTGAGGCTCGTCGAGGGCCACCACCGTGTGGAACCGGATCTGGAAGAGCTCCTCGACATCGCGGAGATGACACACGATTTCCTTGGCCGACCAGCTGTGGACGTCTGGGCGCCTCGCAAGCCCGGTATCCGTTCTGCCCGAGATCGCGCGCTTCAGGTCGTCGGGTGTTCGCTGGAGACGGTCGAGACGGGCGTCGACCGCGAGTACCCGGTACTCCTCAAATGTAGGCATCATGCCCTCGTGTTCCGAGTTGGCCGTGAGGCGTCACCCGCGAACCTCGTCGCCCGACCGCAGACTCACGCGGATATCCCTGTGCCCAGGAGCCCGACCGTGCATCTGCCGCCACACGCGCGTGTGAAAGAACCACTCCATCAACTCAGGGCCATTGACGCCGAGCGGATTCTGAAGATCTTGACTCGGCCCGGCACCGTAGCCGTCGATGGAGAGTGCGAAACTCTGGACGCGCAGTTCGACACGACGCCGCTCACCTCACGAGGCCGGAAACGAGCAGTTCGGAGTCACGGGTTCTGCACCAAGAGGCCCTCGAGGAACTCCGCGCTCCGTTCTTCGAGCTCGGCGCAAATGGCCAGCGCCTCACGAACCGGGACATCGGTGAAGGACGAAGCCAAAGAGCGCCAGAACGCGGCCCCGCGTTGTTCGGCCGCCGCCTGAATTGCATACTGGTCGTTGACCGGGCGATTCGCCAGCGTGGCCCGATATGCCTCAGCAATTCCGGGCAGGGCATCACGTAAGTGGCGGTGCTCGTCGGGTTGTGACGGAACGACTGCCTCCACTCGCTTGGCAACCTCTTGTTCGCGGAGCGCGCAGGCTCGCAGGCCTTCTGCCTGCGCCGGTTCTGGACACAGCAGGGCCCAGGCCTGATATCGGTCGGCGGCCGCGCGTTCGAGTTCGGCCATGAGGCGCGGCTGGATGGCAGAAGGCACCGCCAGAATCAGCGGCCGGATCCGCGCTCCCAGATCAGGCAGGTTGCTCGTCTCGGCCATTCGCGCCTCCTTCGAGCTCTCACGCCCGGGCCAGGTGGTCCGCCGCTCGCCGCTCAACCGACCTCCGAATTGCCTCGTACTCGACCCGTGGCCGGTATCCGCCGAGGGTGCCTGCCCGCTTGATGCAAGCGAGCGCGGCCGTGGATTCTCCGGTCTTGGAGAGCGAACTGGCCAACCATGTCAAGGCTCGAACCAGCTGGCGCCGCGGCAATCCTAGCTCGATGGCTTTCCCGTACGCGGGAATCGCGTCCGAAAGCTCGAATCGCCCCTTTCCAACGACGAGCATCGCGCAGCCGGAGCCCCGGTCTGACAAAGGTCTTCAAGCTAATTCCTGATGGCGCGGCCGCGCGTGGCACGAATCCCCTTCCCAGGTCCCCGTTCGCTCCGCATGTTCATCCCGACCGGTCCAATGTTACACAGAGCTGGACGATCCGGGCTACCAGAGCCGGACCCGGCGGACCCCGTGGGCGGTAGCGGTAGGCTGGTCCTCACTCGTCGAGTCCCACTGTTGACAGGGCCCGCGCCGGCTCCCTATCATCCGCCCATGCCCCCGCTCACCCCGGTGACGCTCCCCACCATGTACCGCGTGAAGCAGGCCTTCCCGCGCACCCGGCTGGAGGACATCCCGGGCGGCGTACGAAGAGCGCTGGCTGGCGCCGATCTCCCCGTCAAGGGCGGGGACACGGTCGCGGTGGGGGCGGGGAGCCGGGGCATCGCCAACATCGACGTCATCGTGCGGGCCACGGTGGATTGGCTCAAGGAGCTGGGAGCGCGGCCCTTCGTCTTCCCGGCCATGGGCAGCCACGGCGGGGCTACCGCGGAGGGACAGCGCGCCGTCCTCGCCCACTACCGCATCACGGAAGCCACCATGGGCTGCGAGGTCCGGGCGGACATGGAGGTGGTGCAGGTGGGGGAAGCCCTGGGGTTGCCGGTCTGGCTCGACCGGATCGCCGCCCAGGCCGACTGGATCGGCCTCGTCAACCGGATCAAGCCCCACACCGACTTCAAGGGCTCGATCGAGTCCGGCCTGTTCAAGATGATGACCATCGGGCTCGGCAAGTACCAGGGTGCCACCCAGTACCACCGGGCCAACGTCAACCACGGCTACGAGACGGTCATCACCGCGGTCGGCCGCGAAATGCTGGCGAAGGCTCGGATCGGCTTTGGCCTCGGCATCGTGGAGAATGGCTACGACGAGACCGCGTGCGTGGCGGCCTTCAGCGCCACCGACCTCGAGGCGGGCGAGCGCCGCCTGCTCAAGGACGCGCGTGCCTGGATGGCGCGGCTGCCCTTCTCACCGATCGACGTGCTGGTGGTGGAGGAGATCGGCAAGAACATCTCGGGCTCCGGCATGGACACCAACGTCATCGGCCGCCCCTCCAATCCGCACGAGCCCTTCCCGGCCGATCCAAAGATCCTCTGGATCGTGGCCCTCGACCTCACCGAGGAGAGCTACGGCAACGCCACCGGCATCGGCAACGCCGACTTCACGACCCGTCGGCTCGCCGAGAAGATCGACTGGAAGCCCACCGCGATCAACACGCTCACCGCTTGCGCTCCCAACGGGGCCAAGCTGCCCCTGGTGTTCGAGAGCGACCGCGAAGCGGTGGAGAACGCGCTCAACTGCATCGGCCTCACCCCGCCCGAGCGCGCTCGGGTGATCCGCATCCGCAGCACGCTCATGCTCGGTGAGATCGAGTGCTCGGAGGCCCTTCTTCCCGCAATCGCCAACCGCCCGGATCTCACCGCGGTGGGCGAGGGCCGTCCCCTGGGCTTCGACGCGGTCGGGCGGATCCGCCCACTCTTCGCACACTGAGCCGGCCCCGGCGGGGCCGGCAGAACCTTGACACGCGGCGGGGCCGCATCTTACAGTCCGTTCACGCTCTCCGCGGCTCCCATGTCACGATCCGTGTCCTCACCGAGGAGGAGTTGCCCATGGGCTCAGTCAGTCGCCGTCACTTCCTGACAACTACCGGAGCCGGCCTCGCCGGCATCCTCGCCACGCGAGTGCCGCCGGCCCGGGGTCAGCAGCGAGAGGTCTCCTACCTGTGCTGGAACAACTTCGCTCCCGCCTCGGACAAGAAGCTGGCCGAGATCGGGCAGCGCTTCACCAAGGACACCGGGATCAAGCTCAAGATCGACCACATCTCCCACATGGGGCCGCAGCAGGCCAAGTACGCGTCCGAGGTCCAGACCCAGGCCGGGCACGACATGGTCGAGATGCGCATGCACTTCCCGTGGCTGTACGAGCCGCAGCTGGTGGACGTGTCGGACGTGGTGGCCGAGCTCGAGAAGAAGCACGGCAAGGCGATCGGCTCCGCCTACGAGGGCGCCCACGTCAACGGCGTCTGGAGGGCCGTCCCCCAGTACCACGGCATGTTCGTCGCGACCTACCGGGAGGACCTCTTCAAGAAGGCCAGCCTGAAGGTGCCCGACACCTGGGAGGACCTCTACACCGTCGGCAAGGAGCTCAAGAAGATGGGGAACCCGGTGGGCATCCCCATCGCCCAGAACTACGACTCGATCTCGACGGCGGGCCCGGTCCTGTGGTCGTTCGGCGGCATGGAGGTCGACCGGGACGGCAAGACCGTCAGGATCAACTCGCCGGGGACCGTGCAGACGATCGAGTGGTACAAGAAGATGTTCCGCGACTGCATGGAGCCGGAGGTGCTGTCGTGGTCGGACGCGAGCAACAACGAGTCCATCCAGCAGGGCAAGGCGGGCTGGATCCACAATCCGGTGTCGGCCTACATCGTGGCCAAGCAGCGCAAGCTCGTCACGGCCGACGGCATCAATCACCACCGGAGCCTGGGCGGGCCCCAGGGGCGCCACGAGACGGACACGCCGCGCCACATCGGGATCTGGAAGTTCTCGAAGAACATCGACGCCTCCAGGGAGTGGATCCGCTATCTCCTCGGCAAGCGCGAGGTCTACGACGAGTACATCATGTCGGGCGACGCCTTCAACCTGCCGGTCTACGAGAAGCTCCAGGACCACCCCGTCCTGAGGACGGATCCGAAGTACGCCCCGCTCAAGGGCGAGGGCGTGCAGTACCACACCTACGGCTGGCCCGCGCCCCCGTCGGACAGGGTGCAGCTCATCACCAACTCGTACATCCTGCCGAACATGCTGGCCAAGGCGGTCACCGGCACCTCGACCAAGGACGCCATCGCCTGGGCCGAGAACGAGATGAAGAAGATCATTGCCGGGTAGCCTGGTGAGGCGCGGCTGCAGGCGAGCCGAACGCATCTGAGAACGGGGTCACGGGGTCACGGTAGCGAGACCATGGCGGTCAGAGCCGACGAGATTCGGGTCCGAGAAGTCCGGCCCCTCACCGCCCGCGTTCGCGGATGGCTCGACCGCGAGTCGGTGCTCGGGCCGGTGCTTGTCACGCCGGCCCTGATCCTCCTGCTCCTGCTCGTCGCCTATCCCTTCGTGATGGCGCTCTACTTCGCGATGTCGAACGCGTTCATCGGCCGGCCCAGCGAGTTCATCGGCTTCCGCAACTTCATCCGCCTCTGGGACAGCGACGCCTTCCGTCAGACCTTCCAGAACGCCTTCGTCTTCACCGGCATCGCGGTGGCGTTCAAGGTGGTGCTCGGCATCATCCTGGCGCTGCTGCTGAACGAGCAGCTCTGGTTCAAGCGCATGATCCGCGGCGCGGTGCTCCTGCCCTGGGTGATCCCCACCGCGCTGTCCACGCTCGGGTGGTGGTGGATGTTCAACTCGCTCTACAGCGTGGTGAACTGGACCGGCCTCGCCCTCGGGCTCATGGACCCGCCGGGGCCGAACTGGCTCGGCCAGAAGTACTACGCGATGGCCGCGGTGATCACCGTCAACGTCTGGCGCGGCCTGCCGTTCTTCGCGATCACGATCCTGGCCGGGCTGGTGGCGATCCCCAAGGAGATCTACGAGGCGGCCCACGCCGACGGGGCCGGGGCGGGCGCCCGCTTCTGGTACATCACGCTGCCGCTGCTCAAGCCGGTGCTCGCGGTGGTCGTGCTCTTCTCCACCATCTTCACGTTCAGCGACTTCAACATCGTCTACGTGCTCACTCACGGCGGGCCCATCAACTCGACGCACCTCTTCGCCACGTACTCCCGCATGCTCGTGATCGACGTGGGGCGGCTCGGCGAGGGCGCGGCGGTCTCGCTGTACCTGTTCCCCCTGCTGGTCTTCGTGGTCTGGGCCCAGCTGCGCTTCGTGCGGAAGCAGGCGTTCTGACCCGATGACGGTGGCGCGGCGGCCGCTGCTGAGGCGCGTGGCCATTCACCTGGGCCTGCTGCCGTTCCTGATCTTCGCGCTGTTCCCCTTCTATCACATGACGCTCACGTCGCTGAAGCAGGACCGCGAGCTCTACGACCGCTACGCGGTGCCGCTCATCATCAAGCAGGGACCGACCCTCGACCACTACCGCAAGCTCTTGTGGGACACCGAGTTCATCACCTGGACCAAGAACAGCCTGATGGTGACGATCCTCGCCACCGCCGTCTCGGTCGTCATCGGGACCATCGCGGCCTACGCGCTGGCCCGCCTGCGCTTCTTCGGGGTCGGAACTTTCGGCACCGGCATCTTCGTCACCTACCTGGTGCCGACCTCGCTGCTGTTCCTGCCGCTCGCGCAGGTGGTCAACTGGGTCGGCCTCGCCGACTCGAAGTGGGCGCTCGTGCTCACGTACCCCACCTTCCTCGTGCCGTTCTGCACCTGGCTTCTCATGGGCTACTTCCGCACGGTGCCCAAGGAGGTGGAAGAGTGCGCCATGGTGGACGGAGCCACCCACGTCCAGGCGCTGTGGCGCATCGTCCTGCCCATCGCGGTGCCCGGACTGGTCTGCGCGGTGCTGTTCGCCTTCACGCTGTCGTGGAACGAGTTCATCTACGCGCTGACCTTCACCTCGTCGTCGGAGCAGATCACCGCGAGCGTGGGGGTGACCAGCGAGCTGATCCGCGGCGACATCTATTTCTGGGGCTCGCTGATGGCGGGCGCGGTGCTGGGGTCGGTGCCGATCGTGATCCTGTACGTCTTCTTCCTCGACTATTACGTCTCGGGGCTCACCGCCGGCGCCGTGAAGTAGTCCGCATCCTCCCCGTCCGGTCCTTCATCCCAAGAGGGGATGGAGGGGCACGTGGCCGAGACGATCCAGACGCTGGCGTACCCGCGGGAGCTGGTGCGCGCGGTCACGCTGGAGGACGGCGCGTGCGTGCGCATCCGTCCGATCCGCCCGGACGACGAGCCGCGCCTGGAGGATCTGTACGAGCGGCTCAGTCGCCAAACCGCCTACCAGCGATTCTTCACGGTCAGGCGGCGGCTGCCGAGCGACTGGTACGACTTCTTCGCGAACGTCGACTACGCGCGACGGCTGGCCCTCGTGGCCGAGCGCGACACGGTGGCGGGCACGCGGCTGATCGGGGTCGGCCGCTACGAGCCGTCGGAGGAGCCGGACACGGCGGAGGTCGCCCTCGTCGACGGCGTCGTCGGGCTGACCTTCCGGCGTGGGGGCCGGCGCGGGCCCGTCTCAGGTTGAGCCGCCGCCGGCCGCGCGAGCACGCTGGCGGACCACCTCGACGATCCCGGGCAGGATCGACAGGATGATGATCGCGAAGATGACCAGCGAGAAGTTGCGGCGCACCACCGGGATGTTACCGAAGAGATAGCCGGCCAGGACGAGGATGGCGATCCAGCCGATTCCTCCCGCCACGTTGTAGAGGAGGAAGCGCGCGTAGCGCATGCGCCCGATGCCGGCCACGAAGGGCGCGAACGTGCGCACGACCGGGACGAAGCGCGCGATCACGATGGTCTTGGCCCCGTACCGCTCGTAGAAATCGTGTGTGCGCTCCAGGTGCTTGCGATTCAGGAGCCGCACGCCTTCCTGCCGGAACACCCGCGGGCCCAGCCGGTAGCCGATCGCGTAGTTGACGGTGTCGCCGAGCACCGCGGCCACGCTCAGCAGCACGATCACCAGGCCGACGTCGAGCGCGCCCAGCGCCGCGAAGGTCCCGACCGCGAACAGCAGGGAGTCGCCGGGCAGGAACGGCGTCACCACCAGCCCGGTCTCGCAGAACACGATGAGGAACAGGATCAGATAGGTCCACACCCCGTAGTGCTGGATGATCTCGCTGAGGTGCCGGTCCAGGTGCAGCAGGACGTCGATGAGGGTCGCCAGCAGCTCCATCGGTTCCCTCATTGTAAGGAAGGCCCGCGGGGGACGTGCGTGAATTCGAGGCAGGTCGTTGCCCATCCGATGACCATCACGCGGCCCGGCGCCTCCTTCTTGCGCAGCGCCGCGCCGTCGTCCCGCGCCGCCGCGGGCCGATTCGCGCGGCCCGACCCGGCTTAGACCCGGCGCCCCGGTATGAGAGGCGTGGCACGCCGGTTGCCTATCAATCGGCAAGCCAGCCGCTGACGACTGGCCCGCAGCAACGGCATGGCGCCGGCTCCCGTCGAGGGAGTGGCGCCATTCTGCTTTTCAGGGGTCCGCGCGCCTGCGCGCCCGCGGTGAGCCCCACCATCGAAAGGAGCCGGACGTGGCGCGGCAGATCGAGCGGCTCGAGGCCAGCGTGGAGGGCGCCGCTCGCGCCGCGTGATGAGCGAGCCCGGCGCCTGGGACAAGACGCTCTGCCCGTAATTCTGGGTCGGCTGCGGGCCCCTGGTGCGGGGCCCGTAGGGGGCTGTGGCGTGTGTGAAGAGACTCGCGGACCGCCCGGCCAACGTCGGGACTATCTACGCCCATTGCAGCCCAC
>JACXTT010003048.1_pt1 | contig 26225 bp, 25 predicted proteins | sample 9270951 | NCBI WGS metagenome assembly JACXTT01 (sample SAMN15532306, study PRJNA645909) | rock metagenome | isolation source: weathered quartz diorite | place: Puerto Rico | collected 2017-06-21
CGGAGTCGAAAGATTGGCTGATTTTGATGGCCATGTGCGTCGTCCTTATTCTAAAGACAGAATGATAACCGGATTCTTGCATTCCGATGGACCGTGCGCGCTTCAGGCCTCGGCCAGGTAATCAATCAATGCGCGGATCTTCAGGGCAATGTGGCGACCGGGGACGTAGACTGCATGCACGGCACCGGCATAAGGTTCTGCCATGTGCCACTCCGGCAGTACCGGCTTGACCCGCTTGGCCGCCAGCGCCGCGGCTGCCGCAAAATCGGGCACGAGGCCAATGCCGCCGCCCTGTTCCACGGCCGCCATAATGGCAGCGCTGTTATTGACGGTCAGGCGGCACGGCACACGGACAGTCTGCTTGCCTGCCGACGACTGCATGGTCCAGTCCTGCCCGAAGGCGCCGTAACCGAGGCTAATGCAGCGGTGCCCAGGCAAGTCCGCGGGACTGGCAGGCATGCCCTTATCCTTCAGGTAGGCAGGCGTGGCAACCAGCACATAGCGCATGGCGCACAGGGGCCGCGCCGCCAGGCCAGGCGCCAGTTCCCTGGCAATGCGAATGGCCAGGTCGACGCCCTCCTCCACCAGGTCCACCGTGCGGTCCACCAAAGTCAGCTGGACCTGCACATCCGGATACAGCTCCAGGAAGCGCGGCAGGCGCGGCGCCAGCCATACCTGCCCAAACACCACGGGTGCGCTGACTTTGATAACGCCAGTCGGGTGGGCGCTGTAGCTGCCCGCCAGGGCCTGCACTTCACGCGCGGCGGCCAGCATGCGCAGGCTGCCTGCGTGGACTTGCTGGCCCAGCTCGGTCAAGGACAGGCGGCGGGTCGTGCGCTGGAGCAGGCGGCCGCCCATTTGCGCCTCCAGCCGCGTCACCTGGCGGCTGACGGCCGAGGTGGTCAGGCCAAGTTGCCTTGCTGCAGCAGAAAAACCTCCCTGCTCCACCACCTGCACAAACACCGCCATTTCCCGCAGCATCTCCATTGCCATCACCTTTGCATTCATATCAACAATCCTTTGCATTGTAGCCTGATTGTGGAATTTTTGTATGCAAACCATACTGAAGCCATCTTGAAGCGGGAGGATGTGATGGAACAACAAGGCGGAACTTGGCGGATGGCCAGCGCAATGGCGATGTCGGGCACGATCGGTTTGTTTGTGCTGGCCAGCGGCCAGGCGGCGATGACGGTGGTGCTGTTCCGTTGCCTGATCGGCGGGGCACTATTGCTGGCCTATCTGCAGGTACAAAAGCAATGGAAGGCCATCGACCGAAAAGCGCTGGCCTACCTGGTGGGCGGCGGTGCCGCCCTGATCGTCAACTGGCTGTGCCTGTTCACGGCATTTCAATGGTCAAGCATTTCGGTAGCGACGATTGTTTACCACGTGCAGCCGTTCTTCCTTGTGCTACTGGCGGCCCTGGCGCAGCGGCAAATGCCAGATCGTCGTCGGCTGCTGGTGCTGTTGGTGGCATTTGCTGGCGTTGCATTGACCAGCGGTATAGAAAGCTTTGATCGGACTGCATTGGCAGGAGCCGCGCTGGCCTTGCTGGCGGCCTTCCTGTATGCGTTGAGTACGCTGGCAACGCGGCAACTGAAGGGTTATGCACCTGCGCAGATCGCGGGCCTTCAATTGTTGATGGGGGCTGCCGTGCTGGCACCATTGGGCGCCCTGCCCGCGCATCTCCCCGGCGGCCAGGCATGGCTGTGCCTCGCCGTTCTTGGCATCGTGCACACCGCGCTGATGTACAACTTGATGTACGGCGCCTTCCAGCGCCTGCGCGCCGAGCAAATTGCCGTGCTGTCCTTTATTTACCCACTTGTTGCCGTTGTGGTCGACCTGGTCGCTTTCCACACGGTACTCCACCCGCTGCAACTGGCGGGCATGGCCTTGATCATGCTGGCTTTACTGGCCAACCAGAAGCTGGCTGGGTAACCAGGCAGCCAACGGCCCATGCCCTAGCAATCACGCTGCCTCGCTACATGCGTCAACTGGGCTTCTTTTGTGCCTGGCTCATTTTGTCGCTACTGTGGGGTTCGCCCTCTTCCGGTTTTGGCGCGTTGGAGCGGTTGGCGCTCTGGCGGTTGCCGTGACTGAGGCTGCCCGCCTTGCGCGCTTCCTCGGAAGTGAACTCGTGCGCCGTGCCGCGCTGGTGGGCTGCCTTGCCCCCCTCGCTGGCAATGGCGCGCTGACGGGCCGGGTCCATGGAGGCAAAACCACGGGTACTGGTGCCTTTGCCCTGCTTGCTGCCTTGCTTGTCGGTGGTGGCCATGGCGATTCTCCTGTCAATGTCTGAGTTCATCTTAATCAGCTCACTGGACAGCACGTATAGGACATCTTCATGCCTGTCTGTAGGACTACAAGCAGTATCAAGCACCATCAGTCGATAGATTTAGTACTAGTCCTACAGGCATGGAAGGGGTGTCCTGACATATCGCTCTGGATGTGGCGCGCATCATGTGCGTCCCAGCCTAACCTTGCTGGGTTTTTCAATTTAGAAAGGAATCAATCATGGTATCCAACCAACAAGGCAAGGACGACAAGAAATCCGGCAGCACCCCGGGCCACAAGCAGTCAGGTGACAAGGGTGGCTCTCAACAATCCGGCTCCGGTACCGGCAGCCGCCAAAGTGAAAAGGACGATTTGCAGCGCAAGGGCCAGACCGGCGACAAAAACGAGCGCAAGGCAAGTGACCGGGACGAATAATCCCAATCAGGCGGCACCGTCAGAAGTGCCGTAGTCGATGAAGTGAAGCGGCCGGGAGCAAGCTCCCGGCCGCTGTCATGTTGAATCCTCTATTTGGGACTGGCCGTCATGTATTGATCGCGAATCAGCCGTTTGCTGCAGCAACGGGCCGGTCGTTCGGTATCAGTAGCCGGTGTAGCTGGTCTTTACCGTAGTAAAGAACTCGGCTGCATAAGTGCCCTGTTCACGGGCGCCATAGCTCGACCCCTTGGTTCCGCCGAAAGGCACGTGGTAATCCACGCCGGCGGTCGGCAGGTTTACCATCACCATACCCACTTTGGCGTGGCGCTTGAAGTGCGTCGCGTGCTTCAACGATGTGGTGCAAATGCCCGCCGTCAGGCCGAACTCCGTATCGTTGGCCAGTTCCAGCGCGTGCTCATAGCCTTTCGCAGGAATGACTGAGGCCACAGGTCCGAAAATCTCTTCACGCGTGTGGCGCATGGCCGGATCGCAGTCGGCAAACAGGGCCGGCGACAGGAAGTAGCCTTCGGTATCACGCTGCAGGCGTTCGCCGCCGAAGACAAGGCGCGCACCTTCGCTCTTGCCCATGGCGATATAGCTCAAGTCCTGTTCCAGCTGCGAGTTGTCGACCACGGGGCCGATGTCGATGCCGCTATGGAGTGCATTGCCCACCTTGAGTTCCGCCATGCGGCGCGCCATCGCATCGATAAAGGCCGGGTAGATTTTTTCGTCCACGATCAGGCGCGACGAGGCCGTGCAGCGCTGGCCAGTGGAGAAGAAGGAGCCCTGGATGGCAGCGTTGACGGCGACATCCATGTCGGCATCGGCCAGCACCACCAGCGGGTTTTTGCCGCCCATCTCCAGCTGCACTTTGGCGCGGCGCTTGGCACAGGCAGCCAGCACCCGTTCGCCCGTCGACGTCGAGCCAGTAAAGCTGATGGCGTTGACGCGGCTGTCATTGAGCATGGCCTCTCCAACCACACGGCCCGGGCCCATGGCCAGGTTGAATACGCCAGCAGGCAGGCCGGAACGGCTGATGATGTCGGCCAGGGCCCAGGCACAGCCAGGCACGAGCTCCGCCGGCTTCAGCACCACGGTGTTACCGTAGGCGATGGCAGGTGCCACCTTCCACGCCGGGATCGCGATCGGGAAATTCCATGGGGCGATAATGCCGACCACACCCACCGGTTCGCGCGTGATGTCGACGTCGATATTGGGGCGCACCGAAGCGAGGTGCTGGCCGTTGATGCGCAGCGCCTCTTGGGCAAAGAATTTGAAGATGGCGCCGGCACGGGCGACTTCGCCGATCCCTTCGGGCAGGGTCTTGCCTTCTTCGCGGGACAGCAAGCTGCCCAGCTCCCCTTTGCGGGCCAGCAGTTCCGTGCCGATGGTGTCCAAGGCGTCGGCGCGTTGCTGTATGCCGGAGACGCTCCAGGATTTGGACGCAGCGTGGGCGGCGGCAATGGCCAGCTCTGCTTCTTCTTTGCCAGCGCTGGCATATTCGCCGACGACTTCGGACAGGTCGGATGGATTGCGGGTCACGGTTGACGAGGAACCGCTGGTCCAGGCGCCGTTGATATACAGTTGTTTCATGATGCTTTGTCCTTTGCACATTCGGCCAGGGTAGCGGCCGACGTTGGGAAAACTGGTGGGCGCGGGTTCCCCGTCGTCCAGCCATACAAGAATTCACATGCAGCGCCACAGACGCGCCCCTGGCAAGGCCCCATGCCGGCACGCGTTTGCAGCTTGGCGCTGCGCCAGCTTGCATGCGGGGCCAGTTGGGCCGAGCGCACATCCTCGCAGCGGCATACGATGGTGCTGGGACTGCACAGCTCGCGCAAGGCAGGTGCAGGTGGGAAGCTGCAGGCCAGTAGTGTACCAAAAGCAGCCGCCCTCGTCCGGGCCAGCAGGTCTTGCGGCGAAGCTTGCGCACCGCTGGCGGCCAGGCCGGCAATGCGTCCTTCGGCCAGGGCCTTGTCAACGCCGCCAATGCCGGTCGACTCGCCCGCTGCCCAAATGCCCGGAATACTGGTCGCCTGGTTTGCATCAACGATAACCCGCCCCTGCTCAATGCGGCAGCCAAGCAGATTGGCCATTTCAAGGTTGGGCAGCAGGCCAAAGCCGCAAGCGAGGAAATCGCAGTCAATCAAGCGATCATGCCGTGGCCTGCCATAACGCAGCCTGCGCAGTGTGACGGCTTCGATACGCTGGTGTCCATGCGCTTGCGCCACCACCGCGCCATGGTAGTAAGGAACGCCACGCAAATTTGCCATCAGCCTTGCAGCCTGCAACAGCTTGCCACGGTGCGACAGGGCAAGCTGGCCGGCAAAGGCTGCCATCTCGCGGGTGCGGCGCTGTTCCACAATAGCGACGACGCTACCGCCGCGACGACGAACTGTGTCGGCGACGGCCAACAGCAAGGGGCCTGAACCGGCCACGACGACGCGCTTGCCTTCAATCGGCATGCCGCCCTTGACCAAGGCCTGCAACCCACCGGCGCCGGTCACACCGGGTAGTGTCCAGCCAGGGAATGGCAGCAGCAACTCGCGCGCGCCCGTGCATACAATCAGGCGCTGCCATTGAATGAACTGGCCGCCTTCAACCAGCAAAGTGTTGGCACTGGCGCGGGCCACTACCCGAACTCCGCCCATGAAAAGGACGTTGGCGTGCCGCTGCAACGCCAGCCACATTGCGCGCGCTTTCGGCTCTGTACCTCCACGCCAGATCTGTCCGCCCACACCAGGGTTTTCATCGACGATGGTGATGTGCTGGCCGCTCGGTGCTGCCGCCAATGCCGTAGCGAGGCCTGAAGGACCAGCGCCGATAATCAGCAATTGAGTTTGAATTGGGGCCGTCATGCCTGCTGTTTGGACAATGTCAGTCATGTGGCCAGCCCTGCTTTGTCCAATCCTGTGTCGATCACCATGCCCTCGCGGCAGTGCGACTGGCAGGCCAGTCGGTGCGCCAGTCCATCAATCGTTACACGGCATTCCTGGCATTGGCCCATGCCGCAGACGGCAAACCGCAACTCGCCTGTGACAGAGCGGCGCGTGCACATGCTGTTGGCAATCACAAGCGCCGCGACGACGCTGGCTCCGGCAGGAACGGCGACGGCTTGACCGTCAATATGAACCGTGACGGTCGCATCCAGTGTCGTCATTTCAGTCAGCTTAGCCATGCTGGGGATTCCACAGTGCGTCAAACCGGGCCGGCAAGAATGGTGTGCCCAGTGCGTCGACAGGTTTGCCGAGTATTTGGTCAGCCAGCAGGCGGGCCGTGCCAAAAGCGGTCGTGACCCCGAGCCCCTCGTGGCCCGCGGCCAGCCAGATGCCGGCGCGTGCAGGATGCGCGCCAATCAGGGGCTTGCCGTCCGGCGTAGCGGGCCGCATGCCGGCCCAGGCGCGGATGACCTGCATCTGTCCAAGGCAGGGCAGCAACTCGATGGCGCTTTGTAGCACCTTCCCTAAAACCTGCGGATCGATGTCGTTGTCGGTTTGTTTGTCCTGGCGGCAGGAGCCGATCAGCCATTGCCCCGTTGGGCGGGGCTGGATATTGGCGGCGACAGCCAGTGCGTCTTCACCCGCTGCACTCTGCCCATAGTTCATGCTGACGACCTGGTGCGACAGGCGACCCGGGTAGCGGTCCGTGATGGCCAAGTGGCCTTTGCGCCCGAATACAGGCACCTCGGGAAGCAGCGCCGCAATCTGCGGGCCATTGGCGACAACGATATGTTTGGCGGTGAGCCTGCGCCCATCCGCCAGTGTAAGCTGCCCCTGTTCGACCTTCGTCACACGCTGCCCGATGTGGAGTGTGCCACCCTGGCGCTCCACCAGGCTGGCGGTGTAATGGGCCACCGCAGGCGGATAAACGACGCTGTCGCCGCGCACCCGCACGCCGCCACACAAGCCGGGGCGAAGGGCTGGTTCTAACTGGGCCAACTGGGTGCTGGAAACGGGCGTGGCATCCCAGTGGTGGCGATTGAGCCGTTCAGCGCGGTGATGGGCCTCGGCCAATTGGTCCTCGTTTTCTGCTACCCACAGGGTGCCGCAATGGCTTGGCTCGCCGACGTCGGGGTGCTCGTCAAAAAAATCACGCCACAGCTTGAGCGAGGAAAGGCACAAGCCCAGCTCCGCTTCGCATTCGTCCAGTGCCACCAGGTGGCCCATGCCGACGGCGGTGATGCCGCTGCCCGGCGACTGCGCATCGACCAGGCCCACTTGCAGGCCTGCGCGCTGCAGGGCCAGCGCACAGGCAGCGCCGACAATGCCAGCGCCTACGACAAGGACATCACTCGCCACCTGAAGGCCTTAGAACGCTGGCAGCTGCGGACGGGTTTCGAGCGAAGCACGCACCACACGTTCAACCTTGGCACGCTGCTCGCCATCGAGCGGCAGGCGTGGCGCGCGGACCCGTTCGTTCGAGCCGATGACCATGGCTTCGACCAGCTTGATGTTCTGGACCAGGTAGGTCGACACATCCAGGTCCAGCAGGGGCCGGAACCAGCGGTAAATGGTCAGAGCCTCCTGGTGGCGGCCAGCGCGCATCAGTTTGTAGATGGCGACCGTCTCACGCGGGAAGGCCAGGCACAGGCCAGCGACCCAACCCGTTGCGCCGACGGCCAGCGCTTCCAGAGCCAGGTTGTCGACACCGGTGAACAGGTCATAGCGGGAGCCCAGGCGATTGATGATTTCGGTACTGCGGCGGATATCGTCGGACGATTCCTTGACCGCCACGAAGCGCTTGTCGTCGGCCAGCTCTTCCAGCATATCGGTCGTCACGTCGACGCGATAAGCCAGCCGGTTCGAGTAAATCATGATCGGCAGGTCGCCGGCAGCGGCGATGGCACGCAGGGTGGTGATGGTTTCACGGTAATTGGTGTGGTAAATCGTACTGGGCACCACCATCAGGCCGCTGGCACCGGCCTTGGCGGCTTTTTCGGCCAATGCGCAGGCGTCGCGCGTGGATGCTTCTGCCACAGTCAGGATGGCCGGGGCCGCGCCGGCGACCTTTTTGGCCACGCGCAGGACGTCAACGCGCTCCTCGTGCGACAGCATGGGGCCTTCGCCCAGCGAGCCACAGGCGATCAGGCCGTCGCAGCCCGCCTCCATCTGCAGCGAGAAACAGCGTTCCATTTCGGCATAGTCGAGCGTGCCGTCTTCCTTAAATTTGGTCGATACCGCGGGGATCACACCTTGCCACATGATTGCCTTGCTTTCTCCGGCATTGCCGGTCCGTTGCTGAGGATGCCATCTTACGGCCACTACCCCGCCAGGTCTTGATGACCATGCGACACTGGATAGACGAAATCGGCATAGTTTCTCCCAAGCCACTGTATGCCGATTTCGGCGCCAGCGCCAGTGCCGTCGCGCAAGACAGACCGGCGCCCCTTTCCTACAATCGCAGGCAATCCCAAACCCGCCGCACCGAGCGGAACTCACCGGAGCAAGCCCATGCACAATGCCCCGCGCCTGGTTGAACTGGCCGCCATCGAATCCCTGTTTGACGCCCTCAGCGATGTGGCCTTTTTCATCAAGGACCGCGAAGGACGGTATGTGGGCGCCAACCAGACCCTGGTGCGGCGCTGCGGCTTGCGCAGCAAACAAGAGATCCTGGGCAAGACGGCCGTTGACGTCCACCCCCGCCACCTGGCCCAGACTTACTTGGCCCAGGACCTAGATGTGATCTCGCATGGCATCGCCATTAAGAAGCACCTCGAATTGCACCTCTACCCCAGCCGTAGCCGGGGTTGGTGCCTGACCCATAAGACACCCTTGCGCGACGAGGCCGGCACCATCGTCGGCCTCGTTGGCACCTCGCAAGACCTTGGCCTGCCCGATGCCCAGCACCCCGTCTACGGAAAAATTGCCAGCATTGCCCAGCACTTGCGCGAGCATTGCGCCGAACCAATCTGCATGAAGCAGTTGGCCAAGGACGCCGGCTTGTCGCTGTCACGGGTTGAACGCCTGTTCCAGCGGGTGTTCCACACCACGCCGCGCCAGCTGCTGTTGCAGTCGCGACTCAACACGGCGTTGGCCATGATCGACGCGGACGACCTGGTCAATATTGCCGATGTGGCCTATGCGTGCGGATACAGCGATCACAGCGCCTTTAGCCGCCAGTTCAAATCGCTGACGGGAATGAGCCCCGTGCAATACCGGGCCATGCGGCGGGCGGCGCGCCCTCCCGCCTGAGGCATACAGGAATTCACGCCGACGGGGAGCTAAGTGTTGGGCGCGCTGTCCAACCCAACATGAATTCCCTGCATCAAGACCAGAGTGCCATCACTGCTGAACTATGGCAGCTACTGTCACAGTTCAAGGGGCGCATTGGCATTGCACTCATTTTTCTGATCCTGGCCAAGCTGGCCGCCGTGTCCGTGCCTTTGGTGCTCAAGCGCATCATCGACGTGTTCTCCAATTCAGGTATCGAGCCTGCCACTGCGGTGCAGCTGCCTTTGTTCCTGCTTGCCGGGTATGCGGCGTTACGTTTTGCCAGCACCTTGTTCAGCGAATTGCGCGACGTGCTGTTCGTCCGCGTTACCTTGCGCACCGTGGCAACCTATGCACTCAAAACCTTTGCCCACCTCCATGCACTGGGTTCCAAGTTTCATGCAGAGCGGCGCATTGGTGGTTTATTACCTGATATCGACAGGGGCACCAGCGGCATCGCTTATTTGCTCGGCGTTGGCCTGTTCACCCTGGTTCCCACGCTGATCGAAATTGGCCTGGTGCTCGCCATCATGCTCAATGGCTATAGCAGCTGGTATGCCGGCATCATTGCCGCCACCTTCATTGCCTACGCCATCTTTACCTTGCACTTTACCGGCCTGCGCGCGGTCCACCAGCGCCGCGTCAACCGCCTCGACTCTGGCGCTAAGAGCCAGCTTGCCGACAGCCTGATTAATTACGACACCATCAAATACTTCACCAATGAGGCGGTCGAGGCACGGCGCTTCAAAGCCACCATGCAAAGCTGGATTGAAGCGAGTGCCGGCAACCAGCGGGCCCTGTTTGCGCTGCATGTTGGACAGAGCGCCATTATTGCCATCAGCGTCGGCGCCATCATGCTGCTGGCCGGCACGGCGGTCTGGCGTGGCGAGATGCGCGTGGGCGACCTGGTGCTGATCAATGCTTTTGCCCTGCAGGTGTGTTTGCCCTTGAACACGCTTGGTTTTGTCTATCGCGAAGCCAAGGACGCTTGGGTCAACGCGGAAAGGCTGTTCCAGCTCTTGCACACGCGGTCCGACCCAATGACACCGGTGAAGCCTGCCGCGGCCGACACCCATCACCAGGTCCTGCCGGGCGAGCTGTTACGCCCGGGCCAGGGCGAAGTGGAATTTGACCAGGTGAGCTTCTATTATGAACGGACGCGACCGCTGTTGTCCAAGATTAGTTTTCGCATACCCGCTGGCAAAAGGGTCGCCGTGGTTGGCACCAGCGGCTCCGGCAAATCCACCCTGGCAAGGTTGCTGTTGCGTTTTTATGAACCGGTGCAGGGGCGCATCCTCATTGATGGCCAGGACATTGGGCGTCTCCATCCTTCAAGTGTGCGCCAGGCCATCGGGGTGGTGCCGCAAGACACGGCCTTATTCAATGACACCATCGGCTACAACATTGCCTACGGCCGCTTTGGCGCCAGCCTCGACGACGTCAAGGCGGCGGCGCGCGCTGCCCATGTGCACGACATGATCATGACCCTGCCAGGCAAGTACGACACCGAGGTCGGCGAACGGGGCGTCAAGTTGTCCGGCGGCGAAAAGCAGCGCATTGCCATTGCGCGGACCATCCTGAAGAACCCGTCCATCCTGATCTTTGACGAAGCGACGTCAGCGCTTGATTCCTATTCAGAGCACGCCATCGAACAGGAACTGAACCGGCTTTCGCGCAATCGAACCACTCTCATCATCGCTCACCGCTTGTCGACCATCGTGAACGCTGACGACATCGTTGTGCTTGACCGGGGCCGCATCGTCGAACGCGGCCAGCACCTGCAACTGTTGCAACGGCAAGGCCTGTATGCGCGCCTATGGCGTTTGCAACAGCGCGGCAAGCAGGAGGAGCAATTGCAACAAGCGCGAACCCATGCGTGACGCTGGCTTCAGCCGGCGTTTCGCTCTACATCCTTGCCATGAAGGGAGCCTGCACCATGCGTCCTATCCGCGTCTTGACCTGGCATACGCATGGCAGTTACCTGCACAACCTGTCGCAGCTGCCGCACCAGTTCATCGTGCCCTACAAGCCAGGCCGGCCGCCCGGCTATGGCGGGCGTTGCGGACCCTTCCCCTGGGGCGACAATGTGCGCGAAGTCCCCGTCCACGCCTTGGCCCGCCAGCAATTTGACTGCATTTTGTTCCAGGATGACCACCAGTACGACAAGGACCAGTTCGCTTACCTGACTGCGGCGCAGCGCGCCCTTCCACGCATCTACCTGGAGCACGACCCGCCGCGGGCCCACCCGACGGATACGCCCCATCCCGTGGACGATCCCAATGTCTTGCTCGTCCATGTCAGCCACTTCAATGCGCTGATGTGGGCGGCCGGGCGCACGCCCAGTTGCGTGATCGAGCACGGGGTCGTGCAACCCGGGGCCAGCTATGTGGGCGACAAGGCGCGCGGCTTGGTGGTCGTCAACAACCTGGCCACGCGCGGCCGGCGCCTGGGTGCCGACATCTTCGTCCAGGCACGCGAACATTGCCCCCTGGACCTGGTCGGCATCAACGCGCAAAGCCTGGGCGGCCTGGGCGACATCCCGCATGACCGGCTCGCCCATTTTGCCGCACCGTACCGCTTCTTCTTCCATCCCGTCCGCTATACCAGCCTTGGCCTGGCCCTGATCGAGGCGATGATGATCGGCATGCCCGTCGTGGCACTGGCCACCACGGAAGCTGCCACCTGCATTGAAAATGGCCGCCATGGCTTCATCGACACCAATTGCCTTGCCCTGTGCGCACGCATGCAGCTGCTGCTCAGCGACCCCGGGCTGGCGCGCCAGCTGGGCAAGCAGGCGCGTCTGCGTGCACTGGAGCGCTTCAATATCCACCGCTTCATCGATGACTGGGACAGGGCCCTAAAGCAGGTAACTGGCATACGCAGCCACGCTTTGCCACAAGGGCCCCAGCACATAGCGCCGCAGCCTGCTATCGCGGAGGCACCATGAGCAGGACCACCGTCAAACGCATTGCCATCATTAGCGAGCACGCCTCGCCCCTGGCAGTGCCGGGCAGCGTCGACAGCGGCGGACAAAACGTCTATGTGGCCCATCTTGCCCGCGAGCTGGGCCAGGCCGGCTACTGGGTCGATATTTTCACCCGCCGCGACGCCCCTGAGCTGCCGCCCCTGGTCCGCTGGCACGATCGGGTCCGCGTTGTGCATGTGCCAGCGGGGCCGCCGCACTTTGTCCCCAAAGAGCAGATGCTGCCGCACATGCAAGACTTTGCCCGCTTTGTCATCCGCTTCGCCTTGCAACAGCGCGAACTGTATGACGTAGTCCATGCCAATTTCTTCATGTCCGGCATGGTCGCCCGGCAAGTCAAAAAGGTGTTGCACCTGCCCTACGTCATCACCTTCCATGCTTTGGGCCAAGTTAGGCGGCGCGCCCTGGGCACCGCCGACGGCTTTCCACAAGAGCGCCTGGCCATTGAAGATGTGCTGATGGCCGACGCCGACCGCATCATCGCCGAATGCCCCCAAGACCTACGCGACATGGAGCAACTGTACAGCGCGGAGCGCGACAGGATCGACATCGTGCCCTGCGGATTCGACCCGCAGGAGTTGTGGCGCGTCCCTACCGCCACGGCACGCCTGCAGCTCAGGCTCGATCCACAGCGCTTTATCGTGCTGCAGCTGGGCCGCATGGTGGCGCGCAAAGGCATCGACACCGTCATCGACAGCATTGCCTTGCTGCGCGACCAGCATGGCATTGAAGCGCAACTGCTCATCGTCGGCGGCGACCCCGCCAAGGACAAGGCCGAACTGGGCCGCCTGCAGGCGCTGGCCAAGCGGCTCGGCTTGGCGCACCAGCTGCAATTTTGTGGCGTCCAGCAACGCGATGCCTTGCGCCTTTATTATTGCGCGGCCAACGCCTTTGTCACGACGCCCTGGTACGAGCCCTTTGGCATCACGCCCATTGAGGCGATGGCCTGCGCCACGCCCGTCATCGGCGCCGACGTGGGCGGCATCAGCAGCACTGTGCTGGACGGCGAAACGGGCTACCTGGTGCCACCCCAGGATCCACAAGCGGTGGCAAGGCGCCTGCAAGTCCTGCACGACCAACCCCAACTGGCCCGCCAACTGGGCCAGGCGGGAGCACGCCGCGCCTACCGGCATTACACCTGGCAGCGCATCGCCGAGCAACTTGCCGGCATTTACCACAGCGTCGCATTCAAGCAAGGAGGCCACCATGCCCGCAGCAGGCAGCAAGCTCTTGGACGATAAGGTTATTTTCATCACGGGCGGCGCCAGCGGGCTGGGTGCAGCGCTGGCCAAACGCCTTGGCGAGCAAGGTGCCGCCATCGTCATCGGCGACATCAATCCCGACATGGCCAATGCCATCGCCGCGGTCTTGCGCGACGGCGGTGTGCGCGCCCAGGCCATCGGCTTTGATGTGGCCGACCCGGCGGCCGCGGAACAAGCGATCGACGAAACAGTGCAGCGCCTGGGCCGACTCGATGTGCTGATCAACAATGCCGGCACGGACATCACCCTGCCACTGGAAGACATGACGGCAGAGGCCTGGCACCGTGTCATCGACACCAACCTGAATGGTCCCTTCCTGATGTCCAAATATGCCTGCGTGCATATGCGCAGTGCGGGCGGCGGGCATATCGTCAATATTGCATCCACGGCGGCCAAGCGGGCCTGGCCCAATGCCTCGGCCTACCATGCCAGCAAATGGGGCCTGCTGGGCCTGTCGCACGCCCTGCATGCCGAACTGCGCGCACAGCAGATCAAGGTCACGGCCGTGATTGCGGGCGGCATGCGCACGCCTTTCCTGCTTGACCGTTTCCCGGACATCGACGCTGACACCCTGCAAGACCCGATGAATGTCGCGCAAGCCGTCGAATCGCTCCTGCTGCTGCCTGCCGAGAGCGTGGTGGCTGAAATTACCGTGCTGCCGATGCGGGAATCATCATGGCCGTAAAAGCCATCTTCCTCGACAAAGACGGTACGCTGATCGACAACGTCCCCAACAATGTCGACCCGGCCCGCATCCGCCTGAGCCCCGGCGCCAAGGCAGCCACCCGCCAGTTCGCCCGGCAGGGATACAAATTGTTGGTCGTTAGTAACCAGCCTGCCATTGCCCAGCAGCGCTTCAGCATGGGCGCACTGCTGCTGTCGTTCGAACACATTGAATCCTTGCTGCATCCCGTTGCGCTCGACGGCATTGTCATTTGCCCCCACGACGTCCAGGCCCGTTGCGCTTGCCGCAAACCCCTGCCTGGCATGCTGGTGCAGGCAGCAATTCAGCACGGCATTGACCTGGGCAGTTCGTGGATGATCGGCGACATCCTTGACGACATCGAAGCAGGCCAGCGCGCCGGTTGCCGTACTGTCCTGATCGACAACGGCAATGAAACGGAATGGGAGATGTCGGCACTGCGTACTCCCCACCTGGTGGCGTCCAACCTGTTGTCGGCCGCCAAACTGATCAACAGCCGATGAGCGCCAGCGCGGAATGGGCCCATGCCCGAAACGTCCTGTGCGTGCGCCTGGACAGTCTTGGCGACGTGCTGATGTGCACACCCGCGATCCGGGCGGTAAAACATAGCCGGGCGGGAAGGAAGGTAACTTTGCTGAGCTCGCCCAGCGGCGCCGCTGCGGCTCCCCATATTCCGGAGATCGACCATGCCATCGCCTATACGGCACCGTGGGTCAAAGCTGGGCACAGTGCGGCACCGCAAATGCACCACAACATGATCGAGCGCCTGCGGGCGCAAGCCTTTGATGCTGCCATCATCTTTCACTCCTACAGCCAGAGCGCCCTGCCCGCCGCCCTGCTGTGCTTCCTGGCTGGCATTCCCTTGCGCCTCGCCTATAGCCGCGAGAATCCCTACACCTTGCTGAGCGACCGCGTCCCTGATCCGGAACCTGAATTGCTGGTCAAGCACGAGGTGCGCCGGCAACTCGACCTTGTCCACGAAATCGGCAGTAGCACTGGCGACACAGGCTTGTCGTTTGCCGTGCACCGTGCCGACCTCGATACCGTGCAAAGCCTGCTGCACAAGATGGGAATCCAAGCTGGCCAGCCCTGGATCTTGCTGCATCCTGGGGCAACGGCGCCGTCACGCCGCTATCCGCCCGCACAGTGGGCCTCCTTGTTGCGCCTGCTGTCGGCTGAGCCCGCATTGCCGCTGGTGATGACGGGTGGCGCAGAAGAGTCGCGCCTGGTCGGCGATATCTGCCGGGCCAGCGGCGTGCCTGCTGTTTCGCTGGCTGGCCGCCTGACGCTGGGGCAACTGGCAGCGGCCATTGCCCTGGCGCGTGTCGTCGTGTCCAACAATACTGGCCCGGCCCACATGGCGGCGGCAATCGGCACGCCAGTGGTCGACCTGTATGCATTGACCAACCCCCAGCACACACCCTGGCAGGTCGAACATCGCACCCTGTTCCACGACGTGCCCTGCCGCTTTTGCTACAAGAGCGCCTGCCCGCAAGGCCACCACGACTGCCTGGCCAAACTGGCGCCGACGCGTGTGGCCTCGGCCGTACTGTCACTGCTGGAGCAGCCGCACCATCCTCACTTTTTGCTCAAATCATCATAGGCGGCGGGCACATTAAGGCCAGGGTGGACCCAGCCGAACAAGACGTAACCGCCAAATTCCGGCATTTGCACCTGGGCGACGGTCTGCTCCTTGCTCAAGCCACGATCAATCGCTGCTTGCACCTGGGTACGAATGGTGCTCAGGTAATCGATATGCCATTTGATGTCTTCACGGCTCATCGCCACGCCATGGCCGGGGATAATCCGCGCATCGGCTGGCAAGAAAGCATAGACGCGCTTCAGGGTGTCCAGGGTCGCAACAAGTTTGCCATCCAATAGCCATGGCAATGCAGGCTTGGCCGCAATGATTGGGTTGCCTGCCCACATGACCTTGGACTGGGGTTCCCATACGAACAGGTCGCCGCCCGTTTGCGCGAATCCAAAGTCGATCAGTTCGACCGTCTTGCCGCCCAGGTCAATGACCAGCTTGCCGTCCTTGGGCACCAGGATATCGGCTGTGCGCAGCTGGATGGCTTCAATACCGCGGCCTGTGCCGAAGTTCTTGATCATGAAGGCCTTGTCGTCGGCCAGGTGGTGTTCCACATACTCGCGCGTGTTCACATGCTGGATGATCTTGGTACTGGCTGGCATATACATATTGCCGTAGGAGTGGTCACCATGCGAGCTGGTATTGACGGCATAGGTGATGGGCAGCTTGGTCAGGCCCTTGCTCAAGGCCTGGACCTGTCCATTGAGGCGCTTGTTGAGCATGGTGTCGACCAGCAGCGCACCTTTGGTGCCAACAATCAGGCCGCTGCTCGTTGCCGCTGCGCCGCCCGCCGCCAGGGCCTTGGCATCACTGGCAAAAAAGGCGTAGACGCCATCGCCCAGTTTTTCGCTGACCATGGTCACTTTGTTGCCGTCCCAAATTGGCTCGCCGGCCTGGGCCAGCGGTGCCGACGCGGTCACCGCAGCCAAGGCGGTCAGCGCCACCAACTTCTTCAATTGCACGATATTTTCCCGTTGAAACATGATGTTCTCCTTATATTGGCGGCCCTTGCCGGCCGAGTGGAAGCAGACTATCATTTGCACACTTGCACAACAATTCCAACACAATGCAAATTGTATTTGCATATTCGCAAATGACGGACGACTTCAACGACCTGCGCTACATTGCCGCCATCAGCAGCACCGGCTCCCTGTCTGGCGCCGCACGCAAGTTGGGCGTTAACCATGCGACAGTCTTTCGCCGTGTGGTCGGCCTGGAAGCAAAGCTGGGGGTGCGCCTGTTCGAACGCGACGGCGGCCACTACAGCCCCACCGAGGCGGGCGAAGAACTGGCCCGGGCCGGCGCCCTGATGGAAGAAGCAGCCAACGCCGCCCTGCGCCGCGTGGCTGGCCAGGATTTGCGGCCCGCCGGCACCGTCCGCATTGCCACCACCGACAGCATCGCCCAGTACCTGCTGCCGTCCATGCTGCAAGCCTGCCGCAGCCAGTACCCGGAGATCTTGCTGGAACTGGCCATCGCCAATGACATGGCCAACCTGTCCAAACGTGATGCCGACATTGCTGTGCGCCCGTCGGCCATGCCGCCGGATGAGCTGGTCGGGCGGAAAATCGGCCCGCTCGCCTTTGCCGTGTACAACTTAAAAGGCAGCGCCAATGCCAACTGGATCACGCGTGAAGGCGGACATGGCAAGATCGCCCAATGGATGCGTACATACACCAACGATACGGCGCCCGGCCTGCAAATCAACACCTATAGCGGCGTCTGCGCAGCCAGCCTGGCTGGCCTGGGACAGGCCGTCCTGCCCTGCTTCATTGGCGATACGCAAGCGGCGCTGGAACGCAAAACCCCAGTATTGGCGGGCTATAGTTCCGAGCTATGGCTGCTGACCCACCCCGACCTGAAAAAGACGGCAAGGGTCAAAGCCGTCTGGCAAATCCTGCAACAGCTGCTTGATGGCGCGGGTCCCCTGCTCGCTGGCGATTGTGCCCAAATGTAAGAACTGCGATACTTGACAGTCCCACTACGAAACCTGACATCATGCAAATCTCCATTCGCCGCCCGCTCGCCGTCGCCGCTCTGGCCCTGTGCGCCTTCCATGGCCATGCTGCTTTCGCTGCCGACGCAGCCGCATCAACCGATAACTACCTGTGGCTGGAAGACATTGACGGCCCGCGCGCCATGCAGTGGGTCAACGACAAGAATGCCATCACGGCCAAGCGCCTGGGTGCCCTGCCCAACTACAGCGCACTGTTCACCGAGGCGATGGCGGCGCTGACCTCGACTTCGCGCGTACCGGATGTCCACCAGCACGGCAAATACCTGTACAACCTGTGGCAGGACCAGGAACACCCGCGCGGCCTGTACCGCCGTACGACGGTCGACGAATTCCGCAAGGCCGACACCAAATGGGAAACCGTACTCGACATCGACCTGCTGGCCAAGACGGAAGGCAAGGCCTGGGCCTTCAGCGGCGCCGAATGCCTGGCACCGGACAACCGCCGCTGTTTGATCAGCCTTGCGCCGGGCGGCGGTGACGCCGTCGAGGTGCGCGAATTCGACGTTGAGACGAAGCGCTTTGTCGAGGGCGGCTTCGTCGTCCCAGTGGCCAAATCCGGCGTCAACTGGCGCGACCAGGACACGCTTTACGTGGCCACCGATTTTGGCGCCGGCTCGATGACCGAGTCCGGCTATCCACGTATCGTCAAGTTGTGGAAGCGCGGGACGCCGCTCTCCAGCGCGACGACCCTGTATGAAGGCAAAGTCGCCTCCATCTCCGCCTATGCCGATCGCATCAAGATGGCTGGCGGCGGCCAGATTGACATCGTCAGCGAAGGCCTGACCTTCTGGACCAACCAGGTCAATGAACTCGTCGACGGCAAATTGGTTCCACTGGCCGTGCCACCCACGTCGCGCGTTGGCAGTGGCTACAAAGGCCGCCTGGTGATTTGGCTGAAGGCCGACTGGACCTTCAATGGCCAGACCTATCCAGCTGGCGCCGTGGTGCTGGCCGATCCGGCTGCGCTGCGCGGCGGCGCGGGCAAGGTTGAACTGGTGGTAGCGCCAACGGCGCGTTCGATCGTGCGCGGCGTGCGCACCACCGCTACTGGCCTGCTGGTGACGACGCTTGACGACGTCAAGGGCAAGCTGACCCGCTACACCGCCACCGACAAGGGCTGGACCCAGACCGTGTTGCCCTTCCCGGACAATGGCACCCTCAATGTGCAGTCGGTGGACGACGCCACTGGCGATGCGATCGTGCAGTTCCAGTCTTTCCTGACACCGCCAGCCCTGTACTACGTCAATGTCAACAACGAAGTCCAGCAGCTCAAGGCCCAGGCCCCCACCTTTGATGGCTCTCGCTTTGAAGTGACGCAGAACTGGACCACGTCTGCCGATGGCACCAAGGTGCCTTACTTCGTCGTCGGCCCCAAGGGCATGAAGTTAGACGGCAAGAACCCTGTGTGGATGTTCTCCTATGGCGGCTTTGAAAACGCGCTGACGCCGACCTATTCGGGATCGTATGAAGACATGCATGGCGCTTACGGCAAAATGTGGCTGGAGCGTGGCGGCGTCTTTGTGCTGGCCAATATCCGCGGCGGCGGCGAGTTCGGCCCTAGCTGGCATACCTCGGCGCTGAAGGAAAACCACGTCAAGGCCTTCGAGGACTTTGAAGCCATTGCGGCCGACCTGGCCAAGCGCAAGATCTCATCGGCGCCCCACATTGGCATCGAAGGCCGCAGCAATGGTGGCCTGTTGGTATCGGCCACCATGGTGCGACGCCCGGACCTGTATGGCGCCGTCGTCTGTGGCAACCCGCTGATCGATATGCAGCGCTACCACAAGCTGCTGGCCGGCGCGAGCTGGGTGGGTGAATACGGAAATCCGGACGTACCGGCCCAATGGGAGTATATTGCCAAGTATTCGCCGTACCAGAAGGTAAGCAAAGGCATGCCTTTGCCGCCGGTCATGTTCTACTCGACCACGCGCGATGACCGCGTCCACCCTGCGCATGCCCGCAAGATGGCAGCCAAGATGGAAGAACTGGGTTATCCGGTCGAGTACTTTGAGAACATCGAAGGCGGCCACCATGGCCCGGTCGTCACCGAACAGCTGGCGACCCGCATTGCCCGTACCTTTGCCTTCCTCTGGCAAAAGCTGCAGTAAGCCCCGCCCGGCCGCCCCTGGCTGCGGGGGCGGTTCGCACTAGGGAGGGGAAGGATGAAGCGGCTTCAGCACTGTGTGTTACTCGCCTTGCTTGGCATGGCAACACTGCCACCAGCGCTGGCAGAGACATCGATGACCTTTGTGATGGAACCCTTCCCGCCCTTCAGCCACGCCGACAAGGGCGTGGCCGGCGGCCCTTTCCCTGAAGTGCTCAATGCAGTGTGCGCTTCCCTGCAAATCCATTGCAAGATTGAGGTGATGCCCTGGCGGCGTGGTTTTGCCATGGCGGAAATGGGCAGTGCCGATGGCATATTTGTCTTCGTCCACACGCCCGAACGGGAAAAGGACTTCTTTTTCACCGACCCCGTCATCCAGACTGGCTATGGCCTGTTTGCCCGCAAGTCATCCAAGTTAGCATTTGCGACAGCGAAGGACCTGGCTGGATACACTGTCGCCGTCTACGGCCCCTCCGGCACCTCCACGGCAGCCGAGGAATTGACCAGGAACGCCACCGGCATGCGCCTGGAAATTGAAGTGGACAACCAGGCCGTCATGCGCAAGCTTGATGCGGGGCGCTATGCGGAACCGGCCGCCGCTTTTATGAACCGCGATGTCGGCAACTGGCTGATCACCCAGCAAAAGTTCACCAACGTCAAACTGGCGGGCGAGGCGAAAAAAGTCGACTATGGCATCGGCCTGTCGCGCAAGCGCGTCACGCCTGAGCAAGCGGAACGATTTAACCAGGCGCTACGAGAGCTGGTCAAAAAAGGTGTTATCAAATCCATTGCAGAAAAGTACGGCTTGAAGGCAGCCAACTAAATCGTGCGCCAATGAGGTAGCGGCCGCGCTTGCCTTACGATACCGCCGACAAGGGCAATTCAACCATCACCCGCGTGCCCTGCTCCAGGCTGGTGAGCCATTCAATCTTTCCATGCGCCGAAGCGACGCGCTCCCGCATACCAATCATTCCAATGCCGTCGGACACTGCCTGGGGATCAAAGCCGGCACCATCGTCCGCCACAGCAATGTGCAAGGCCTGGGCATCGAGCAGCATGGACACACTGACATTGCGCGCCTGCGCATGTTTGACCGCATTCGACAAAGCTTCTTGGACGATCCGGTAGGCAGAGATGGCCAAGGCATTGCCCAGCGCAGTAAATGTGCCGCTACTGTGGAATTCAAACTGGCATTGTGGACGGCTGGCACCATAGTGGCGCACCATCTCTTCCGCGGCACCCTGCAATCCCAGGGTATCGAGCACTTCCGGGCGCAGGCGGCGCACCAATTGGCGGCCGCTGGCATACAGGTCCAGGGTCAGTTGGGTGATCGACTGTGCCTTCTGCTTGATGTGCTCCGCCACCGGCCCCGCCTCGAGCTGGCTGGCCAGTTGCCCGATGCTTTGCGACTGCAGCCGCGCCGCGATCAGGCTGGCGTTGAGTTCGTCGTGGATTTCAATGGCGATGCCCTTGCGTTCCTCCTCGACGATGGAGTGCACCTTGTGGATCAGCTTGCGCTTGTCGGCATCGGCCTTGAGCACTTGGTCGCGCGAGGCCTGCAAGTCCCGCGTGAGGCGACGGCCAAGGAAGTAAGCCAGTGTGCCACTGACGGCCAGGGCCAGCGCCGCCATCAGCAGTTCGACGACGAAGCGCGCATTCTGGCGCGCAAGCAGATGCACGGGTGTCATGGTAACGCGCACGGAGCCGATCGGCTGCGCCAGGAAGGCGCGCGGCTTGGTGTCGCTGACGCCGGACACATGGGGCAAGCAATCTTCCGTAAACAGGTTCAGGTCCAGGCCCTGGCGCCGGATCGGCGCTTCCACCACGGTCGCCTGCGACACCGGCACCCCAGTGGAGCGCTGGCGGACCAGGCCCTGTCCTTTAGCGTCCATCACTTCGATGGCTTCGATGCTTTGGTCTGAATTGATCAAGCTGTTGATGGTCAGCTTGAGGTCCGCGAGGTTGCCGGAAATAATATTGTATTCACTGGTCTCCGCCAGCGCCTGCGCCAGGATGCGGCCCCGTTCGCTCAGTTCTTCTGCCACATGGGCCTGGTGGGCGCGGTAGGAATTCCAGATGAAGGAGGCGAACAGGTACACCATTGGCAGCAGGATGATCAGGGCCAGGCGCGCGCCGATACTCCAGTTTGTCCAGAACCAGCGCCTCATGGCCGCCCCCTCTGTGGACGGGCACGCGCCAGTTTCATCACGCTACTGCCGACCTGGACGCCAAGGGAACGCGCCACCCCTTCATTGACAGCCACTTTTACGTAGCGCGGATACTGCGGCATTGGCAGCGCGCCGCTCGCCGCCACTTGCGCCACCATATCGGCCAGTTGCGTATTAATGTCTTCGATGTCGGAATACATCGTGGCCAATGCACCAGCTTGCACCATGTCCGATGAAAAGCCGATCACGCCCATATTGCGCCGATAGGTAGTCAGCAGGATGGTGCGAATGGTGTCGACATGGACAATGGCCTGGTCCGGCACGGCCAGCAATACTTGCGCCCGGCCCAGCTGCCCCAGGGCCTGGTTCAGGTCCTGCCGGTCAATTTGCTCCACCACCAGGTCGGCGCCATCTTGCTGGGCCTGCGCGCGCAAGGCATTGGCAAGGGCAGTGGCTTGCTTGCCCAGTAGCGCCGCAATCTTGACTGGTCGCTGGTACAGGCTGGCAATCAAAGCAAACTGGTCGTGCGGCGCCGGCTCGGCAAACAGCGCCGTGGTGCGCCCCGCCTGCGCCTTGGGCGCGGCGGCAACCAAGCTGCGGAATACATCGCCCGAGGTAAAGGCAGAAATGATGACGCCGTCGGGTGCCTTGGCCAATTGCTTACGCAGTGCGGCAGGGCCAATGGTGATGTAGACCGTACCGGTCGGGATGGTCGCTGTCAGCGCCCACTTGAGCCGCCCTTTCAAGTCTTCAACGATGTGATGGGAAACGGCGCTGTCGTCCGCGGTGACAATTTGGAATCCGTAAGCCGGCGCGGCGCCAACGGCCGCAGGCAAACTGGCCACCAGCAGGCCGGCCAGCACGGCACGGCGCCGGCCCAGGCACTTCAGGGTGGAAGGCATTAAGGGGCGATCAGGCCGTATTTGACCGCCAGCTTGGTGATCAGGGCCGGGCGATGCACACCCAGCTTTTCCTTGATGGACTGGCTGGTGTTGCTGATGGTCTTGGCCGACAGCTTGAGCTTTTCCGCAATCTCCACATTGGTCAGGCCTTCGGCCATCATCTTGAACACTTCAAGGTCGCGTTCATCCAGCTGGGACTGGGGCGACACATCGCCTTTGACGGCCAGGCTGGCCAGTCGCTCTGCAATTTGAGGCATGAAATACAGTTCGCCCTGGTGAGCCCGCTTGACGGCATTGGCCAGTTCGGCCGGGTCGCAGTCCTTGGTGACGAAGGCACGGCCGCCCAGGCGGTAGGTTTCCTTGATCAGGCTATCCTGGTCGAACTGGCTGAGGAACACAATGCGGGCGTCCGGGTGGGACTTCAGGAGGGACTGGGCCGCATCCAGCCCCGTCATTTGCTCGCCAAACCGGATATCGAGCACCAGAACGTCCGGGCTCACTTTCCCATACACGTCCACCGCCTCTTGCGGCGTGGTGGCATGGGCAACGATGTCGATGTTGAAACCGGCCAAGGCCATCCCAAAGCCCTGCATGACGATAGGATGGTCATCGGCCAGCATGACCCGGATTTTCTGTTGCGCTTGCATCGACCACCTCAGGGCTTCTATGAATTAGCAAAAATATTACCACGTCATAGCAATCCCATAAAGCATGGCCGAGCATCACACCGGCCGGGCGTTGGCTTTTGCCCACGCCCAGCCGGCGACCAAACCGTCGACATGCATGCCCTGCCCTTCGTCTCCCTAATTCTGCGCTGCCGATAATGCGACGATGGTTTCCATCACCACCGGCTGGAAATCCACGACAAACATAGGCTGCATCGAAGCCTGTCCATCCAGTAGGTAGCTGCTGTCAAAGCGCACCTTGCCGAGCATGCTGCGCGATAAGCGGGCCGCTTCGCTGCCCACATAACGGATTGCTGTGAGAGTCGACAAGGTCGCCGTGAAATTGGCGGCTATAGAAATACGGTTATTCAGCATAATGCGGTCCGCAAGACCTTCGACACTCTGGCTTCCTGCAATATCGGACATGATCGTCAATGCTAGCTTGGCCATGCTGGTGCGGCCAGCATTGAGGGCATCCAAGTAGGTGTTCATTTCCGCCTGGCTGGGCGGCCGCCCCAGCACTCCCTGAAACAGCGCCGCGATATAGGCGGAGGGGGACCGCGTCGGATAGACGGCGCGCGACTCCGCCGAATCCTGCAGGCAATCGATCAGCACTTTGACGGCAGGATTGCTCGAATAAGACTGTAGCAATTCGATGGGACTGTTTGGCGCCCCCGCCCGCTTCAGCGTTGCCATCACATCGGCCAGGCCGGAAGGGTCTACGGGGCGGCCAAGGTAGGCAAGGTAGAGTTGCTGCGCCGTCTTGTAATAGGAAGCACCACCAGGACAAACGGTCGCCCACAGGTACTGTACATTGGGCGTACCCCAGCCAGTGACATGGTCCCAGGCGGCACCGGCGCGGAAGGTGCCATTGCCGCCACTGGTGATGTCGCGGAACATCACGTCGTGCAAATTGCGGAAGGCATACAAGGTGGGGGCCGCAAAGCCAAGCTCCGGGCACTGCGACAGGACCCTTGCCCATGTCGCCACAAACAGGGGAGCGGACAGGCTGGTGCCACCAACCTTGAGCCTTTGGCCATTGACGATAATTTGCGCGCCACTGTCCGGATCGGCCACAAAGGCGGCGTCGGGTACCTGCCGCTTCACGCTGCCCAGGAAGTCGGGCACAGTGACCTGCCAGAAGGGGATGGCTTCTGTTTTGCTGATGCCGCCACCCGAGCCTGCCCAAGCCTGCTCGCTGCCATAGCCACCGCGGTCGTCCGTTAGTAGCGTCGTTCCGCCCACGGTCATTACATAGGGCGAGCTGGCCGGGTACAGGACCGAGAAGTCCGGGCACTGGGTAAAGGAGCTGCCTTCATCGCCACTGGCCACCACAAAGGTCTGCCCCTGCAACACGGCTTTTTGCAGGTATTGATTCACCGCGGCCCGCGGCGCCGTGCCCTCGCAAGAGCCGAAGGACATATTGATGACGCGCGACGTATTGCTTTCTACCGCAGCGGCGATGGCGCCAAGGATATCGCCCCAGGTATTGGATCGGGCCGCATAAAACTCCAGCCTCTGCAGGCCGCCTGCCATGCCGACGATGCTCTGGCTATCGAGGTTCATTTCTTGTTGCCAAGGCGCCGCTGTTCCCACATCGCTGCCAAGATAATTCACGGATGTGGGCGTAGGTCGCAAGCCGTTGGCGGCCTCGTAGCGGCGCAAGTCTGCCACGGTGCCATCCATATTGCCCACACCGATAATGCCCACCACCACATTGGCGGCCGCTGGCACGGCGCCCACGTTGTAAATGGCTTGGTATTCGATCGGATCATGGCCCACCACGCCAGCAGCAGAAGTGGACAAGGTCTTGACCTGGGTGACCGTGTCGAGACCGACGACGTCGAGCACGATCGCGCCAAGGGATGCAGGCACGACAATGGCACTGGTATTGGCGAAGGCGCGGCGGCCATCCTCCATCGAGAACGAGGCCAGCTTGGTTTGTAGCGCGTTGCTGACCACGCCAGCGGGGCCGTCTGCCTCCACCAGCAGCCGGTCCTGCGCCACCCGGACATTGGCGAAGCCGCGGGACTGCAGGAACTGGGTAACCGTGTCCACCTGCTCCTGGGTGGGGCCGAAGCGCTCGGCCACTTGCGCCGGCGTCAGCGCCTTGCGGAAATTGGGATGGCCAAGGGTGTGCATTTGCTGGATATAGGCATCCACGGCAGCGGGATCCCTGTAGCGCAGGGAAAACGAAGTGTGGATGGGCTGCGCGGCGTCGACCACCGTTTCCGTGTCGCTGACCGCTTTGGGCAGCGCCGGCGGCGGGCTGATGGCGCTGCCGCCACTACACGCGCCCAAAGTGAACAGGCAAAGCGATTCCAGCAAGATGGCTAGAGGCATCAAGTCGATCTTCATGGCGGCACACCGAATGATTAGGAAGGATTCGCTTTCTTGGAATCCGCACATTCATTGTCAATGTGTGCCAGAGGCCGCTATTACGGCCGATCAATCGTGTGAAGCGAACGCTTCAGTAGGTCGCAGTGTCAGGCGGCCTGTGCCAGCCAGGAATGCAGGTAGTCAACGGAAGTCACGCCGGACAAGGGTTCCCGGCTCCCCATGTTCAAGGCTGGCACGCCATTGATCATGGCGGCAGCGGGGTTAGAGCGGACATCGTCGCGGGCCGACTGGATGGACATCCAGACGTCCAGCATGGGGCAGGCGCCCAGGACTTGTTCGCCCAACTCCATCAGCACGGCGCGCGAACCGATGTCACGGCCTTCTTTGAAATAGGCGCAAAACAGGCGCTCCAGCAGGGCCTCATACTGCGCCGGCGAACCATTCTGCTGCGCATAGGCCAGTAAGCGGTGGGCGGCCAGCGCATTGGGCATGCGTTCAATGCGGTCAAATTCAAACGGCGGGACAATGCCCTGCCCTGCCGCCTGGATCTGGGCGCGCCGGTGGGCCAGCGCTTC